>OGPY01000001.1_pt1 | contig 253751 bp, 152 predicted proteins | sample 1553121 | NCBI WGS metagenome assembly OGPY01 (sample SAMEA2580004, study PRJEB22360) | human gut metagenome
CGCCGGTCAGTGAAAGAAAGGGCTAGACGACCGACAGAAGCGACCGGGTCACCAATTCCGATCGCCAAAGACGGATTAATAACGAAATAAATCCACATTTAGAGTAAACATATATATAAACACCAATCAACATTTATTACTGAATAGCCTTAAAAATCTACTATTGTAGAAATACTAAGACAGCATAAAACTCACTGAAAAAATATATATTATCAGGAGGATACAAAAAAAGGACTGAATAACGTTTTATTGTTAGACAGTCCCTTGCAAACATACTTTCTCCGCTGGAAGCACTATCTATCGCGTCAGTTCTTCCAGTTTATTCAGCAATATCTGACCTCTCAGATTCTTACCAACAATCTTTCCCTCTCTGTCAATTACAACAATAAAAGGGATAGCACTGAACTGATAAAGTTCTTTCACCTCTTTACCAGCCTGTGGAGCCAATACCTGGCACCAAGGCATTTGTTCATCTTCCAAAGCTTTACGCCAAGCTACTTCATCTTTATCGATAGAAACACTCAGGAACTCAACGCCTTTTTCATGATAAGTCTCATAAGCCTTCTTTACATTCGGAATCTCACCCCGACACGGGCCACACCAAGAAGCCCAAAAATCAATCACAAGCACTTTCCCTCGAAAATCAGACGGTCCCAACTTACTCTTTCCATCTGCTGTCAACAAAGAAAATTCAGGAGCGGGCATTCCTTCATACAACCGTTTTTTCTGTTCTAACGTAATATTGAAATTCCTTACAGCCTCGCTATTCGGATAAGCTTCTGTCAATTTTTTCGCTATACGCTCCACCACTGCATTGTATTTATCATCTTGCAATTGTGAAAGCAATACCACCACAGACTCCCGGTCAGCATATATATCAGCCCAATGACTGATACAATCAAAATATTCTGCACGACAAGTATTTCCCAAAGTTTCATTCAATTCCCGCTGTGTCTCCGCCGACAAGTCTTTGCATCCATACAGTACTCTACCGATATCACCTACCATTCTCATGAAACGCATAGACTCCCAATTCAGTACATCCAACACTTCATTATTGGTTCCCCCCTTGACAGCATAATAGGCTGGACGCATAACCTTAAATTTCGATGTCCCGAAACCAGGGAAATCCACACTCACATCCTCATCACCGAGCCATATTGTCGCTTTTTGTCCACGTTGACAATCCAACTCGTACAAACCCGGATTCTTTACAGTCACCTTCATTTCATAAGTTCCGTCACTCTGAATAGTACAGGAATCTATCACTTGTTTGGAATGTCCTTCCTGTTTCACCACCTGAACCACATTCTCTCCCGGACGTAATGCATTTACCTTACCGCTGATCGTAACCACCGAAGACTGTTTTTTATACTTCTCAGGATGACGGATACGATCGGCAATACTTTCAAAACTTTTCATCATCTGTATGTCTGACGGCTCTGTAGATGTCGACAATTCCTTGGCTCTACGCTCCGTCAATGCCGCAATCGCTTCACGAAAAACCGGGTCCTGGCATTCTACATTCAAGCGTATTCCCCAGTTGTAGACGATAAAATCCGACATGCCACCTTTATCCAAACGCTCTGTAGCCATCTTTATAAACGAAGCCCAATCTCCCTGTTTTTCCGCATAAAACATCCGGGCATCCTCCACAATATTCTCCTTACCGCCGACATCACTTTTCATCAATCGTTTGACATATTTCTCAAATCCTTTCTCATCAAAAGTACCTTGTCCCTCTTGCTCTTTCCAATAACGGTATGCACCTGAATTGTACAACGAAAAATAAATACAAACACAATTCTACCCAACAATTTTTTTCGAAAAAAAATAAAAATATCACCAATACCATTATTTCTCAATCACACTTTTTATATACTTTTGTAAGGAAAAACAACAAATACAATTATGGCACAACTTCCTTCTATACCAAAGGGAACAAGAGATTATTCACCTGAAATCATGGTGAAGCGCAATTATATATTCGATACGATCAAGAGTGTTTTTAAACTATACGGTTATATGCCGCTGGAAACGCCAGCCATGGAAAACCTGTCCACTTTAATGGGCAAGTACGGAGAGGAAGGGGATAAGCTATTATTCAAAATCTTAAATTCAGGAGATTTTATCGGGAACATCTCCGATCAGGAATTATTAGAAAAGAATAGTATAAAGCTCACCAACAAGATCTCAGAAAAAGGATTACGTTATGACCTGACTGTCCCTTTCGCACGATTTGTCGTACAACATCAAAGCGAATTAACCTTTCCTTTCAAACGTTATCAAATCCAGCCGGTTTGGCGGGCCGATCGGCCTCAGAAAGGACGTTACCGGGAATTTTATCAATGTGACGTAGATGTTGTCGGAAGTGATTCGCTTTTGCATGAAGTAGAGTTGATTCAAATGGTCGACGAAGTATACCGGCGTCTGAAAATCAAGGTGCGTTTATTAATCAATAACCGGAAAATACTGGCAGGAATTGCAGAAATCATAGGTTATCCGGACCAGCTGACAGATATTACAGTAGCCATCGATAAAATGGACAAAATCGGTCTGGACAAGGTTAATGCTGAATTACGGGAAAAAGGAATCACCGAAGAAGCAATCGTCAAATTGCAACCTATTTTGAACCTGGAAGGAAGTAATAGTGAGAAGCTGGAAAAACTCAAAACTATTTTACAGGATAGCCCTATCGGTTTAAAAGGTGTCGAAGAACTATCCATGGTATTCGATTATCTGAAGGATGTGGACATCCGGACCGAAATCAAACTGGACCTTACCCTGGCCCGTGGTTTGAGTTATTATACCGGTGCTATTTTTGAAGTAAAAGCCTTAGATGTCCAGATCGGTAGTATCACCGGAGGTGGACGTTATGATGACCTGACCGGTATTTTCGGATTAAAAAATATGTCGGGAGTAGGTATATCCTTCGGTGCCGACCGTATTTTCGATGTCATGAATCAACTGGATCTGTTTCCCAAAGATAATATGACAACCACTCAGATCCTTTTCGTCAATTTCGGTAAGCAGGAAGAAAGATATTGTTTACCACTTCTCAAACAACTGCGGGAAGCCGGTATCAATGCGGAAATTTATCCGGAAGCCGCTAAAATGAAAAAACAGATGACTTATGCAGATAAAAAAGAGATACCTTTCGTAGCCCTGATCGGCGAAAATGAAATGCAAGAAGGTATTATCTCCCTGAAAAATATGCTATCGGGTGAACAGCATAATGTTACAATGGAAGAGTTAGTCGAAAGACTCAAGCGATAAGACGAATAAAACATTCATCAACCGGTATTTATGCAGATATATAAAAAGGAACATCGTCCCCTGAAAAGTCACGGATACGATTCCAGATGTCCATGATAAAATGAAAAAGAACAGTGAAAACGGGAAACAACTTTCACTACATGTGATGTGTGCATTTTTCAATTTTTAATTTTCAACATTCAATTATCATGGTACATTATATATCTCCAGCACCTCTTACCTTCGAGGTCATCGATAAAATTTTAAGTAAGAATTACAAACTGGCTCTTTCCGAAGATAGTAAAAAATTAATCAACGATTGTAAAGCCTACCTGGATCATAAAATCGAGAGTTCTGCCAAACCTTTATATGGCATAACGACAGGTTTCGGTTCATTATGCAAAATCAGTATTTCCAAAGAAGACCTCAGCCAATTACAGGCCAACCTGGTGATGTCACACGCTTGTAGTCTTGGAGAACCGATTCATCAGGATATCATTCGTCTGATGTTATTGCTGAAAGCACATGCTTTGTCGCTGGGGAAATCCGGTGTGCAGTTAGTGACCGTCGAACGGATCATCGATATGTTCAATCATAATGTATTGCCGGTAGTTCGTGAATTAGGTTCTTTGGGAGCCTCCGGCGACTTAGCTCCTTTGGCCAATCTATTTTTACCTTTAATTAACGAAGGAGAAGTGTGGTATAAAGGCAAGATTTGCGATGCAAAAGCAATCAATGCCAAATTGGGTTGGGCCCCGATCGAACTCGGAGCTAAAGAAGGATTGGCACTATTAAACGGTACTCAGTTTATGAGTTCTCATGCCGTATATGCTTTATTGAAAGCTTTCAAGATTGCCAAATATGCCGATATCATCGGAGCGCTTTCATTAGAAGCTTACGACGGTCGAATCGATCCTTTCTTACCTCAGATCCAGGCCGCACGTCCTCACCCGGGTCAGATCGAAACAGCACGCAATATCAGAACTTTACTGGAAGGGTCCGAATTCCAGCAAAAAGAAAAAACACATGTTCAGGATCCCTACTCTTTCCGTTGTATGCCACAAGTTCACGGAGCCAGTAAAGACAGTATCATGTATGTCGCTTCTGTTGTAGAACGGGAAATTAATTCCGTAACGGACAATCCCACCATTTTCATGGAAGACGATTTGATTATTTCCGGCGGCAACTTCCACGGTCAACCTCTGGCTTTGGTGATGGACTTCCTGAGTATTGCTTTGGCAGAGTTAGGCAGTATATCCGAGCGGCGTACTTACCGGCTGATTTCAGGTGACCGGGGAAATATTCCTGAATTCCTGGTAGCCAATCCGGGCCTGAACTCCGGTTTTATGATTCCTCAATACGCAGCAGCAGCTATTGTAAGCAAAAATAAACAATTGTGCACTCCCTGTTCTGTAGACTCTATTCCTTCTTCCAACGAACAGGAGGACCATGTCAGCATGGGAGGAAATGCAGCGACGAAAACGGTTAAGGTTGCCGAAAACGTAGAACGTATTTTAGCAATAGAACTGATGAATGCAGCTCAGGCAATCGATTTACAGCGGCCAACCAAAACCTCACCTTACCTGGAAGAGTTCCTGAAAGAATTCCGTAGCATCGTCCCCTTCAACGGGCAAGACAGAGTGATGTATAAAGACATCGATGCCGCCACAGAATTTTTAAAACAAGGTGATTTCGAATAAAGCCCAGCGATTTCTTCAGTAGAGTATCCCCCAAGTCAAAAAGGCTTTGGGGATATTCCCGAAGAAATTCTTTCATTCATTACGATGTTTGCGCAGATAACGTGTCAAACTTCTTTCACCAATCAAAAGAAGTATAAAAATCCCCAGCAACACAAGGATACGCATACAAACCCCGGAATACAACGAAAAAGTAAAATGACGCATATCGATCATCATCACACTCAACAAGATCGATAAAACATCCAGATACATCACTCCCCGGATCAGTTTCAATCTTTTACTTTTCAATATCTTATTTCTACTTTCCATATTGCCAATAAAGATAACAATCCTAAAATAAAAGACAAAACTTTTCTTTTCTTACCACAAATTATTTTTAATTTTATGGAATTCCATTCGTTTTTGCATCTCTAAGACGATAAATATTTCGTATGTATCATAAAAATAGAAACAGATGAGACTAAGTAAACTTTTAATCGGCATACTATTATTTATAGGTTCAGCCACTTACGCACAGCACTCCCCGCAGGACACCTTGACGGCCTACTACTATCGATATCCTCAACAAGCCATCAAAGACGCCGAGGCACTATACCGACAAGCCATCAAAAACAACGATACCCCTTTACTGATCAAATCATTGATTTTAAAAACTACTTTTACGTTAGCGATCGATCACGAGGACTATCCGGCAATATTAAGCGAAGTCGAAAAATACCTTTCCCAGGAGACGGATTCTGCCGGTATAGCTGTCATAAATTCCTATTGTGCCCAGCTTTATGCAGAGTACTACAATAACAACAGCTATCTGATCAACCAACGCACCCCCGTAACCGATTATATTCCGGAAGATATAGCAAGCTGGAGCAGTAATATTTTCGCCGAAAAAATCAAAAAATGTGTAGCAGCCTCTCTGCTTCCTGTCCGAAAATTACAAGAAACTCCTTTGAGCGCATACAAAGCCATACTGACTTCTTTGACTCCAGCGGATTCATTACGTCCTACACTTTACGACTTTCTTTGTTACCGGGCTATAAATATTCTTTTGCAAACCAATACTCCCGGCTTTGCAGAAACATCTTCCGATTCTCCTTTACTATTCGCTCCGGCCGACGAATTTATCGCCACTCCTATTCCCGCAGAACTAAAAGGGCGGTCGGCTACCATTTTGCAGATATGGCAAGAATTACTCCGCTTCCGGAAAAAACAGGCCAATCACCCAGCTTTCCTGGCTACCGATCTGGACCGTCTGGAATATGCCAAAAACTTCTTATCTCCCCATGACAGGGATACCCTTTATTTAAAAGCTTTGCAGGAATTGAAACGAACATATATCAATACCCCTTTTGTCATAGAAGTGATGGCCAAAGAAGCCAATGAATATACAACAGACCTACACGCCTCGACCTACGATCGGTCTGTCACGCCACAACAACTCGTTACCAAAAAAGAAAAGATTATCGCACTCTGCGAAAAAGGAATAGACCTGTATCCTAAATACAAACGGACCAACTTATTACGCGCCATTCTCAGCCAAATGAAAGCTCCCAAACTATCCCTCCAACTCCCTGAAATAATCTACCCGGAGGAAACAGTTGCCTTAAAACTTACTTCCCAGAATCTGTATTATGCCATTCTGCAAATTTACCGGATTGACCTGCCCACCGAGACATACGAACAATTAACGGATCAGGAGAAAAACAAAGCCCAACATAAAGTTTACGAAAAACGTTTCACCTTAACTCCCAGTCTGATCGAACGCGATACCATCGTCCACATTCCCCTTCCCCAAGCCGGTCTCTATCAGATTTCACTATATACAACAGGGGCCAAACATAGTGTATCGCAAACCATGATTGCCACCCGCCTGCAATCAAATGTCCAATGTAACCAAAACCAACAGATCTATTCCGTATATGATTCGAAAAGTGGCAAGCCTATTCCAAAAGCTAAAATTCTCCTTTATAAACCGAACTATCCGGGATACACGCTATTGGATTCTTTGTTTACAAATTCCCGGGGAATGGCCTTCTCTTTCCGAAGTTTATCCAAACAAAATCTGGCTTATCAGGTAATCAATCCGGAAAATCCCAACGGCCCCATCAACCCGATCTACAGACAGTACACCTCTCCAACCGCCCAAACCCGTACCGCCTTGATCACCGACAGGAAGATTTACCGGCCAGGGCAGACGGTTTATTACAAAGGTATCAGCTGGTCAACAAGTCCGGATACGCTTTATGCCCTGGAAAACCGAAAATACAAAATCAGCTTTAAGGATGCCAACGACAAGGAAATCGCCCAACAAGAAGTAACATCCAACCGATATGGTTCCTTCACAGGAAGTTTCGTCATTCCAGCCCGCATCCTTAACGGATATTTTACCCTCTATACCGAAAAAGGTCAGACTACCATCGAGGTTGCGGATTACAAACGCCCTGAATTCGAAATCCTCTTTCAAGAACCGACAAGGAGTTATTTTGCCGGTGACGTAGTCTGTCTGAAAGGACAAGTCAAAAGCTTCTCCGGTGTAAAAATGGCCCATACCCCCATCAATTATACCATATCAGTATCATCACCTATAGTCTCTCCATACATAGCTTCCACATTCCATGGAACAACCCACAGCAATACCGAAGGCTGTTTCGAAATTACTTTTAAAGCCCAGGATATCCCGGCCACCTCTGCTTTCCGCAACTCTTACCTCTATGAAATAAAGGTAAAAGTGACGGATACCAAAGGGGAAACAGAAGAAATGAGTACAATGCTCCCCATTTATTCCGGTAAAGCCACTCCGACTTTACAACTTCCGGAACAAGTGAATAAACAACAACGCACCGCTTTTCACATTTCACTAGCGGAAATCGCAAACGACTCCAATGCCTATCCGGTAAAATATACCATACAGAAACTGGTATCTCCCCAACAGCTGCAAACCTATCCGGACATCAAAGACACTATCGTAGAAAAAACCATTCTTGAAGGTCATTTATCCGTTTTCCGGAAAGATTCTGTTTTTCCGGATTTGACCCGGCAAGCCTCCGGTATATATCTGCTCACCGTGACCAGCGGACAATCCGAAGCGAAGCAAATCTTCTACCTCTATTCTCCCCAGGATTCCCAACCGCCTTTCCCTACCTATGAGTGGGTTGTCAGAGAAAAAACCACTTGCCGGCCGGGAGAAACCGCCCGAATTCTTTTCGGTACTTCAGCCAAAGAAGCTTATGTCAGATATGATATTTATACTTCCGATAAATTAATCAAACGCTCTTACCCTATCCTTTCCAACGAAGTCATCCCGATCGATATTCCTTTCCTGGAGGAATACGGACAACAAATCTGGCTGTATATCTCCTACGTAAAAGACAAAAAATTTTTTTCTCAGGTCATTCCCATCCAAAGGGCAAAACCGGATCGTAAGTTAACCGTAGAGACCAAAGTTTTCAGAGACCATCTTATCCCAGGACAATCGGAGACCTGGAAACTTCGGGTTGTCGACGCAACAGGAAAACCGGTGACTGCCGAGTTATTGGCTATGATGTACGATGCCTCTCTCGACAAAATCGTACCGAACCATTTTTATTTCCGGCCGATTTATTTAAATCCTGGCACACCTTACGCCTGGATATGTCCATTCCGTTATAATTTCAACAACCGGATTATTTTGTCGGATCATATTTTCAGACGTCCTTCTTATCCTGTCACACCTCTTTCTTTCAGTGAATTACAGACTTATGTATCTTCACATTCCCATTATCGGTTTTCAACCAAAGCGTTGGGAAATACCTACATGACCGGTTCAGCCAAGTTGGCTGCCAGTGATTTTGCAGAAGCGGCATCAGACGAAGCCGGATCATCCGGAATGCCAACCCCCGAAATAAACTACCGGGAGAACTTCCAGGAGACCGCCTTTTTCTATCCCCAACTACAAACAGATCCGGAAGGATATGTCGATATCAGTTTTACTATACCTGACGCGACAACCCAATGGAAATTCACAGCTCTCGCCACGACACCCGCCTTACTGTTCGGGCAATTATCCGAAACGATCGTTACTTCCAAACCGCTGATGGTACGCCCGAATCTGCCCCGTTTCCTCAGAACCGGCGATCAGACGGAATTGCAAGTAACCGTCAGTAACCTGTCGGATACTATTCAGCAAGGCAAAGTAAACTTTGAATTTTTCGATCCGGCAAATCAAAAAGTTTTCATGCAGCAAAATCAGACTTTCCGGACACACCCCCAGGGCAGTCAAACGCTAACTTTCCAGTTCACTGTACCGGCAGATATCGATTTGCTGGGATTCAGAGTATCCGCTCAAAGCGGGCACTTCAGTGATGGCGAGCAACATTTGCTCCCCGTATTGCCGACAGAAACTTTAATCACTCAGACCTTACCGATCTACACGAATCAGACCGGCAAGCATACCTTTACGCTAAAACAACCCAACACCACGATCACTCCTTATCGGCTAACTTTCGAATTAACCGAGAATCCGATCTGGTATGCTGTTTTGGCTATCCCCTCCATACAACAACCTCAGAACGAAAATATCACCGACTTATCAGGTGCCTATTATGTCAACAGCATAACCCAGCGTATTATACATGCCAATCCTCATATCGCCGGAGTTATCCGCAGCTGGCATCTATCCGCAGACGACCCGACTTTATTGTCCAAACTGGAACAGAACCAAGAGCTGAAATCCATTTTGCTGGAAGCTTCACCTTGGGTAATGCAAGCACAATCGGAAACAGAATGTATACAGAGTTTGGTTCAATTATTCGACCAAAACAGATTAGATTACCAACAAAAAAGTATACTCCAAAAGCTTGCAGCATTACAAAATCCGACAGGAGGCTGGAGTTGGTTCAAAGGAATGTATCCGAGTCGTTTTATGACTGCCAATGTTCTTGCGATTATGGCCAGGGCTAATCTTACCGGCCAACGGGCTTTCAATGAGCAAGAGAAAGAGATGCAAATAAAAGCACTTCGTTACCTGGATAATGAAATCCGAAAAGATTTTGAGACAACTCCCCAACGAATCGGATACGAACAAATCCTTTACCTCTATGTCAGGAGTCTATATCGGGATATCCCCTTGGGAGATGCTTTGAAAGCACACAAATATTTTATAGCATTAGCTCAAAAGCAATGGAGCGATTTCACTCTGTATGAAAAAGCTTTAACTGCCGTTACATTAAACCGATACGGTTTTAAGCAAGAAGCACAAAACATACTGAAATCCCTGCGCCAATATGCAGTCACGAATAATGAACAAGGGATGTACTGGCCTAATAACCGGAGACAAATTTACAGAAATTCAGCCATTCAGACTCACGTTGCCTTGATGGAAGCTTTTTACGAGTTAGAAGGGAATACGCCCGAGACCGAATTGATGAAACAATGGTTACTCCGGCAAAAACAAACTCAAAATTGGGGAAACGTTCCTTCTACCGTAGACGCGCTCTATGCCCTGCTGTTAACAGGGAAAGATCGACTGAATCAATCTGAAAAAATAACTGTCGAATTAGGGAAACAGATGTTACCGATCCCCACTACCGCCAATCCATTAGGTTATTTGAAGCATACTTATACATCATCCGAAATCCAACCCGATATGCTGAATGCCGATATCACCAAAACGACCGATTCTCCTAGCTGGGGCGGTTTATATTTGCAATACTTCGAAAAATTCGATCAGGTACAACAACAGAAAGGAATACTCAGTGTCACTAAAAAACTCTTTATTGAAAAAATAGGGTCGGATGGCAAGCAAGAACTCCTTCCTCTCGGAAAGGAAAAACTGAAAACAGGAGATAAAGTGATTACCCGCCTAACGCTTTCTTTAAAACAAGACATGGATTTTCTTTACCTGAAAGATTTCAGAGCTGCCTGTTTCGAACCCATCGGGCAGTTATCGGGCAATCAATGGAAATTCGGTACCGTATACTATGAAGAATCTAAAGATGCCGTTACCAATTTCTTTTTCAATTCTCTGGCCAAAGGTACCTACGTATTGGAATACCCGGTATGGGTAAATCAGGCAGGCACCTATCAGGACGGGATCGCAACTTTCCAAAGCATGTACGCCCCGGAATATACGGCCTATAGTGAGGCAGGAAAAATAACCGTAACCAAGTAACAAAAAAAGCTGAGGTTTACCCTCAGCTTTTTTTACTCTTCAATCACCAACCGGAAACCGGAGCCGTGAACGTTCTCTATCTTTATATTCTGATCGTCTTTAAAATATTTCCTCAATTTAGTCACATAAACATCCATACTTCTGGCTGTAAAATAATCATTGGTCCCCCATATCTCGGTCAATGCTTTCTCACGGGGTAACAAGCCATCTTTATAATTATACAGCAATTCCAGCAGACGAGCCTCTTTCGGGGTCAATTTGATTTGTTCCTCATTTTTTGTGATCGTCCGCAATTCGGTATTGAACACATATTCACCGATAGTGATAAATTTCGGTTTAGGCTCGGCTTCTTCGTGTTTACTACGGCTAAGGATCGCTTTAATCTTCAAAATCAGTACTTCCGAATCAAAAGGCTTTACAATATAATCATCCGCCCCGATCTCATAACCTTGTTTCATATCTTCTTTCATACTTTTAGCCGTGATATAAACAAAGGGCACATTTCCATCGATCTCACGAATTTTTTTACCTAAGGTAAAACCGTCCATTTCAGGCATCATAACATCCAGTAAACAGATGTCGAACTTATCTTTCCGGAAAGCCTCCAAACCATCGTTACCATTCACACATAAAGTAACTTCATAATCGGATAATTCCAAATAAGATTTCAATACCGAACCAAAACAGGGGTCATCTTCCACTAACAATATTTTCTGTGCCATACTTTTTGATTTTTGACTTACGATTTACAATTTACGATTTCAACTTTTAATGCAAGGCTTTTCAAAGCTCTTTTCGTAAATCATAAATCTGAAATCTAAATAATTTTATTCTTTTTTAAATTCTATCTCTACCAAAGTTCCTTTATTTTTCCTTGAAGTCAATTTCACGCTTCCACCATGCAACTCTACGATAGACTTCACATAACTCAGCCCCAATCCGAATCCTTTCACGTTATGTAAATTTCCACTCGGGACACGATAAAAACGTTTGAATACTTTCTTCTGGGCTTCTTTCGATATGCCGATACCATGATCTTGCACTCCGATCAGATAAGCTCCGGTCTTTTCTTGTGTATATACCAATATCTCCGGTTTTCCACCCGAATATTTAATGGCATTATCGATCAGATTGCATACAGCATTCATCATATGAACTTCATCTACCGAACGGATGAAATGATCGGCTTCAAACTTACACTCCAAAGTTCCGCCCGCATTTTGGACAATGAGCATAAAATGTTCGACTGCTTCTCTGACCATTTCATTGATATCTACCTCAGTCTTATTTATTTGCAATTCTCTCCGATCCAACTTCGCTTGTTGCAAGATCCGCTCGACGTACTTATTCATCCGGTCATTTTCACTCTTAATCATGGTATTGAATTTCAGGATCTGTTCCCGGTCGTTCAATACCTTATCCTTCATAATAGCAGAAGTAGCCAGAGATATCGTCGCTATCGGAGTCTTGAATTCGTGCGTCATATTATTGATAAAATCGTTCTTGATGACCGATAATTTCTGTTGACGCATAATGATAACGATCGTAATAATAAATACGAACATCAACCCGAAAATACAGAATCCGGAAGCTAAAAACAGCCACCCCATATTTTCCAGTAAAACCGGCTGCACCGACTCAAAGCTCACCCCCAGATAATATCCTTTTTTGACTAAATCCTGTTGAAACAGTTCCACATAATAAAAATTCTTAGGAGCCCCACCTTTTACCCTGTTCAGCAGTCCCTGTTTAGTCATAATCTCATAAGTGAAAGGCAAATGAATATTATAAGTCCGGAAACCATACAATAATAAATTATCGATATCAATATGAGCCAGACGTTGTTCGGCAGATACATTTTCCGGATCTTTTTCATGAAGCAAACGTATCAGAAATTCTTGCATCTGCTGACTGAACTGTGCCAGTCTGGCAGCCCGCGCCGTACTATCCCGCTGAGGTAACTCCATCGACCGGATCGTTTGCTCGATAAATTCCTGATCTATTTTCTTCCCGATTCCGGAACGGGCATACGGGACAACCGAAAACAAATAGGAACGCTCTCCTTTCAACCGATTGATATCGTTATTCAGAATATTAAACAAATTGTTGGAATACCATTCAGAGGAGGTTCCCCCTTGCTGGGAAGCGATCAGGTCATTGTAGTTTTTAATCTCCCCGATCTGTTCATTCATTTCCTGTTTGTATCTCAGGTAATTGAATTCATCGATCCGGTTGACCACCCGGTTCAATACATCGTATACCTGCGAAGTAAATTTCGTTTCCCGTTCCCGGATAGCATATTTTATCCACAGCCATTGCACAACGACTACTGCCGTAAATGCAGCCATCATCACAACCAAAAGAATTTTAATAATTGTCTTCTTTATCATACTCCAGGAATATCTCCGTAAAAATAGTATTTATTACAAAATAATCAAAATCTGTATGATATGAAAATAAAAAGGGGGTACCGGACAGGTACCCCTAAAAACAACTAAGTAATAAAAACGGGAAAACAAAACCATTTACATGGCTTTACTTTTATTGCAATTTTTCTGCAGTAGTCTTATAAATATTACTTTCCTTATTGGCAATTTCCAATTTTTTGAACAGCTCTCTCTGTAAATCGAGACTATCTTTCAGTTCGTCTTGTAATAAGAAAAGAGACAATTCCATCGTCGGGTTAACTTCGATCAGGTTCTTGACATATTTAGCACGAGCGCGGATATAACGTTGTCTTTGCAACTGATGAACTCCCAACAATACTTCTTCTTCTTTCGATCTTTTGGGTTTTTCCATGATCTTTTTGATTGCTTTGTCGATCGGTTCGATCGGTCCTTCATATTTCTCCTTGAACATTTTTTTCAACTTCGCATATTCCATATCCAGGCCCGAACCTTTCACTTCAATTTGATCGGGGAATTTAATTTTTCCCTGAATCCATATCTGATCTTTACTATCGAGAATAAATTCCAATGTATTTTTTCCTGCCACATCCACCCATACTCTAGCTGGTATTTGCAATGCCTCTGTTTCGAGATCGATATTACCGTCAGTAACATCTTGCTGGGCTAAGATCACCAATCCTTGTTGTCCCGGCATCTCTGCCAACAATTTTACAGTACCCTGTAAACCAATAACTTTCCCTCTGACTTTTACCTTATTAGAATTACATCCGGCTAATAAAAGCGTAAAAGCAATTAAAAATAAACAAATCCTTTTCATTTTCTTATCTCACTTTGTAAATTTTATAGCGCAATTTTCTACAAAGATATAAAAAAACCAAATGAACCAAGAAAACTTAAGAATTTGTTTCGGTTGCAAAAGTTAAAAAGCGTGTACCCTTAAAGCTCCAATGTTTCAAATAATTGCAAAATCTGTCCCGAAGGTCTGGGGGCATTCGAATTTAAAATTTTCCCATCGGGTCCGATCAGGATAAATCTCGGCACACTGATAATCATATAATCTTCTGCAAATTTATCTGCGGCCCCACTAAAGGTATGATTTCCAGCATAGGGATTCTGATGCAGAAAATTTAGCCAGGTATTCTGCTCGTCAGCGTTTCTTCCCACCGCGACAGTCAAAAATTGAATATTTTTACCGGCATATTTCTTTTGTAATAAATTCAAATAAGGCAATTCGCTTTTACAAGGTACACACCAAGTCGCCCATACCATGATATACAAATAGGATCCCCGGAAAGCTTCTAAAGTCACTGTTTTCCCCTCGGTATCCCGAAGGGCAAAATCAGGAGCATCGTGTCCCGGTAGAATCTTTTCCCATAATTCTACCATACCGTCGATATAAGCGATTTTATTCGGATCCGTACATTCCTGATGGAAAACGGACAACAAATAATCAGCTCCCTCAATTCCGTTATTTTCACAGATATAATTATAAACGAGCTGAGTCAGTAAGAAACTCTTAATCGTCGGACTATTTACGGTAGCCAGAATATAATCGGCAATCCCGTCGGAATAATTCTCCCATCCCTGAGCACCGCGACTTCCTTGTATATAAACATAATTCAACAAGAAATCACGGTAATCTTTTGCTCCGATCAGCCTTTCATTATTAATCGAGAAAGAGGATAAGAAATCGGAAAAAACACTCCCCGGACGATAGTCTTCGTCCGGATACATATTCCTCCGGAAAGAGGGATACAACGACGCTCTTACAGCAATGGAATATCCGATTCGTTGTTTTTCCAATTCTGTAAAAGAATCGTCAAAATTTTTCGCTTCCAGCAATTTCACCTTTTCATCGATAAGTGCCCTCATCTTCTGCACGAACTCTTCTTCGTTCAGCGCGTAATAGTCTTTATCGAAAAAGACTGCAATCTCCTGTTCTTTCAGGTAGCTATTGATCCCACCCAAACTCCCCCGAAAATACAAAGACCCTGAGAAATTTTTTGCATTCACATAGATTTCCAGATCCTCTCCCGGACTCAGATAAAGATTCAGGGCATTATGTAACATCGTGGCATATCCACCTTTTACCATATCGATCTTACCTGAAAAAAAACCTTGCTGATCCAAGGACAAAGTATAAATGCTGTCGTCTACCAAAATACTGACAATAGAATCTCCGTTCTCAATCCGTCCACTGACTTGTACAACGTCACTTTTCGAACATGAAAACAAAGAAACCAGCACCAATATTAAAACAATTATTTCTTTCATTATTTTTCAGCCAATTATCAGCCATAATAAGCCATATTACTCTGATTAGCAAATATAAAACAACAATCGGGAAAAATATGTTAAAGAAAGGCTAAAAGAAAAGATTGTTCTGAATAAGAAAATAAAAAAAGCTGCGGAAATAAAATCCGCAGCTTTATATTGAACTATGGCATTCAACTTATTTTACAATAGCCTGGAAATCAGCATTGTCAAACAATTTAGCGAATTCCATATCAGTAGCAGCTAATTTCTTCATAGAAGCATCTTTGCTACAAGCAGTTTTCAAGTTAGAAAGCACTGCACTATTATCGTTGTTACGGGCAGCGATAACAGCTTTCAGGTAAGAAGCCAAAGCAGAATCATCTTTACCTTCATTCAGTTTTTTAGCAGCTTCGTTATTGTTACCTGCCAGGATATTAGCTAAAGCAGCATTGACACAGTTGCATTTTCCGAAATAGTCTACAGCAGCTTTATAGTCACCTTTCATGATAGCCACGATACCTTTGTTGTAGTTTACTTCGTTGCCAGCACCGGTAGCAGCACCGAACAGTACTTCAGCTTCTTTTACGTTACCGTTGATCAATTCAACAGCACCTAAGTTGTTCTTAATCGTTTTATTGTTTGCAGACAGAGCATTCGCTTTTTCGAAGTCAGCTTTAGCCTGAGCAACTTTACCCGTTTCGAACAGAATCATACCTGCGTCATTGAAACCTCTCCAATCGTTCGGGAATTGTCTCATAGCAGCTTCGTAGATAGCTAATTTATCTCCATTATTATCGAACAGCGTAGCTGCATACAGTAATTCTTCAACATTCAGAGCAGAAGGATTAGATTTTGCCAGGTTACGGATTTCTTCATCCGATTTACCGATGCGTTCTGCATTTACAACAAATTTAGAACGTCTCAGTTTCGGCAGGATTTGTTCAGCCACTACAGAATAAGCAGAAGAAATATTTTTGATTTCTCTTTCTCTTACTTCAGGATCTGAATACATAGCCAGTACACGCAAGATCAATTCTTTGTCGCGGATATTAGATTCTTCCATCGCTTTTTTGAAACCTTCCCAGTCTTCAGCCACAACATATTTTTTGAAGAAATCCAAGTCTTTGTATTCTTCTACTTTATTTTTCTTCATGTTGTTTTTAACGAACTTGTCAGCAGCACCTTCCCGGTTGTTAGCCAAATTCTCGTTAAAAGACATCGGACCATCAGGAGAAGCATAAGACTGAATCTGGATATTTTTCAATTCCATATCTTCTGCAGCTTTCGCATCTTTGATGAATTTTTCCATTGCCTTGATTTCTTTTGAACTCATTTCTTTGGTACGGATCTGAGCAGAATTGATCAAATAATAGATAGCAGCTTCCTGTTCTTCCTTGGTGATTCTTTCGAACTGATCCGCACCGATAGCGATAGCCGGAGCATTATTCACCATAGTAGCGGTAGCAATCACACCATCAGCAATTTTACGGGATTCGTAATCAGCAGATTTTTTACCTTTAGATCCCTGAAATTTCACATACAAGCCGGAAACTCTCATTCCTTCTTCAAAAGGAACGGTTCCACTATAATTGACAGTCTTTTCGGTAGCATAAGGTACAACCTCGTTGTTTCCCTGCACTTTTTCGCCCTGGAAAGTTTTAGGTTCATAAGCTTTTTCTCCACCATTTTGGAATTTTAAAACCGGAGTAGCAACCAAAGTTACTTTCTTGTTAAAATATTTAGCAGGAATAGTAGCATCGATTTTAAGGTCTACTTGGCCACCTTTAGCTTCCAGCATTTCAGGAGTTACCTTATAAGCAATGTTCTTTTCTAATCTTTTCATCTTATTCAGAGATGAACAAGAAGCAACAACAAACCCGGCTAACGCAACGGTAGCAACAGTTTTCAATGTTCTTTTCATAATCACTTTCAAATTTATTCTTAATATTCAAATTGGTTGCTCAATAAGCAAAGCAAATGTATAAAAAAATATTAAAACATTCACTTATCTGGAAAAATATTGAAACTAATCTACATTAATTTTATGCATCACTAACTTTTCTGCTTTTTCGATGGCTTTTTCTATTCCTTCCGGATAGGCCCCTCCCGCAGTTGCGAAGAAAGGTTGTCCGCCTCCGCCACCTTTTATTTCCTGAGCAGCTTCACGCACGATCTGACCGGCATTCAACCCGTAGTCTTCTGCTATACTATTACTGATCATCACGGTCAGGTGAGGCTTCCCGGCATTTACACCTCCCGCAATGAAAATCACTTTTTCATATTCCCCTTTCAGTTGAAAAGCGATATCTTTCGCTTGAGCTGCGGGGATAGACAAATTCGTAATAATCAGATTGATATCCCGGTATACCTTTTTCTCGTTTTTCAACCGTTCTTTCAATAAACGTAAGCTTTCTTTAGCAAATTTTTCAGTTTCCTTTTTTAATCCTTCGTTCTCTTCCAAAACATTCTTTACGCATTCCATCAAATTTTTATTGGATTTGAACATTTTCTCCATTTCCCGGATGATAGCAAAGGAATTATTGATGTACTCTTCCGCTTTATCGGCTGTGATCGCTTCAATACGACGCACACCGGCAGAAACCGAACTCTCAGACAGAATCTTGAAAAAACCAATTTGTCCGGTAGCCGGAACGTGTGTACCTCCACACAGTTCGACAGATTCCCCATACTTGATCACCCGGACCAGATCGCCATATTTTTCCCCGAAAATCGCTAAAGCTCCCATAGCTTGTGCTTTAGCCATAGGGACACTGCGATGTTCTTCCAAAGGAATATTCATACGGATCAACCGGTTTACAATGGCAGCAACCTCGGCCAGTTCTTCATCGGTCACTTTCTGGAAATGTGAAAAATCGAACCGTAAATGCTCGTCACTCACATAAGAACCTTTCTGTTCGACATGCTTTCCTAACACTTTCCGCAAAGCATAATCCAGCAGGTGGGTAGCCGAGTGATTATTAGCGGTCAGCACCCGCTTATGTTCATCCACTTTCGCGATGAAAGTCTGGGTTACATCCTCCGGCATCTTCTCCGCCAAATGAATGGTCAGTCCATTTTCTTTCTTAGTATCGATAATCCGGATAGTCTCTTTCTCTCCGATCAGTACTCCGCTATCTCCTACCTGTCCTCCTCCTTCTCCATAGAAAGGAGTAATATTGAATACCAGGTGATAGAGGGTCTTGTTCTTGGTAACTACTTTCCGATAGCGGGTGATTTTTACCTCCACCTCGGTATAATCATATCCTACGAACTCCTGAACATCGTCGTCGATCAATTCGATCCAATCGTCCGTATCTACAGAAGATGCTGAACGGGAACGCTCTTTTTGGGCTTCCATTTCAGCTTTGAATTCCCGGCGGTTAACCACCAACCCTTTCTCCCGCAAGATCAACTCGGTCAAATCGAGTGGGAATCCATAAGTATCGTATAATTCAAAAGCAACATTACCGGGAATCGTCAGAAAATCTTCTGCTTTAGTTTTCTCGATAATCCGATCCAGCAATTTGATACCTTTATCCAATGTCCTCAGGAAGGCATTTTCTTCTTCCCGTATCACTTTTTCAATCAATTCTTGCTGAGCGACCAATTCCGGATAATGTTTTCCCATCACTTCTATCAAAACAGGCACCAACCGGTACATGAAAGCTTCCTTCTGATCCAGGTAAGTATAAGCATATCTCACCGCTCTCCGCAAGATCCGGCGGATCACATAACCTGCTTTCACATTCGAAGGCAATTGCCCGTCTGTAATAGAGAAAGAAATAGTACGCAAATGGTCTGCAATCACCCGCATAGCCACATCGGCATCGTGTGACACCCCATACTTCAAACCGCTAAGCCGGGATATTTCATCGATGATTGGAGTAAAAACATCCGTATCATAATTAGAAGTTTTTCCTTGCACAGCCATACAAAGCCGTTCGAATCCCATTCCTGTATCCACATGATGATTGGGCAAATTTTCCAGACTTCCGTCCGCTTTCCGGTTGTATTGCATAAATACAAGGTTCCAGATTTCAATCACCAGTGGATTATCCTGATTCACCAGTTCACGACCGGATTTCAATTTTCTCTCCTCCTCGGGCCGGAGGTCGATATGGATTTCAGAACAAGGCCCACAAGGTCCCATATCCCCCATTTCCCAAAAATTATCTTTTTTATTCCCGAAGAGGATTCGATCCTCGGACAAATAATTCATCCAAATTTTACGTGCCTCTGCATCTCCTTCCAGTCCGTCCTCTTTGCTCCCTTCAAAGACAGTAGCGTACAACCGGTTTTTATCCAGTCCCATAACTCCGGTCAGGAATTCCCAGGCAAAAGCAATCGCATCTTCTTTGAAATAATCACCGAACGACCAGTTCCCCAGCATCTCGAACATCGTATGATGATATGTATCGTGTCCTACCTCTTCCAGGTCGTTGTGTTTTCCGGAAACCCGGAGACATTTCTGCGAGTCCGCGACACGCCGGTGTTTGGGATTGATATTCCCAAGAATAATATCTTTGAACTGATTCATTCCTGCGTTTGTAAACATCAACGTAGGATCGTCCTTAATCACCATGGGTGCTGAAGGGACGATAGTATGTCCCTTACTTTCAAAAAAATCCAGAAACTTTTGTCTGATCTCTGCTGATTTCATATCTTTTTAATGAACAAGTTGTAACTATCGTTTTTTGTACTCAGAAGTACAATAAAAAAACGGGATTGTGTTTCCACGTCCTGAACCTGCCCAAGACTGTCTCTCCCGTATCGACGCAAAATAGAATTGCAAAATTAGATTATTTCTTTAACTTTGCATCGAAAATTATCAATTTTATAATAAAAAATGGCGAAAACAGGTTATCGTTTTAATCCCGAAACACTGTCTTATGATAGAATACATGTCTCCGTAAAAAAGAAACTATGGTCGCTGGTCGTAAAATTCTTTTCCAGTTTATCCCTGGCCCTGGTCATCTTTTTGATTGTTTCCGCTATCGTCGATTCTCCGAAAGAAAAGGCGCTGAAAAGAGAAAAAGAAGAAATACTGGCTCAATATCATATTCTGAACAACGAATTGGAGCGTATGGACGAGGTATTGAAAAATCTGGAAACCCGGGATGACAATATCTATCGGGTGATATTCGAGTCCGAACCGATCGACGCTTCTATCCGCCGGGCAGGTTCGGGAGGAGTAAACCGGTATGAGTCCTTGAAAGACATGGACAATGCCGAATTGATCATCAATACCAGCAAAAAACTGGATGAATTATCGAAAGCGCTTTATATCCAAAGTAAATCGTACGATGAAATAGAAACATTGGCGAAAAATAAGATCGAAATGCTGGCATCGATACCGGCCATCTTACCCGTATCACTTAAAGATCCGAGTACCCGTTTTTCTTCCTCCTACGGCTATCGGATGCACCCGATTTATAAAACGGTAAAACTCCATGCCGGGATGGATTTTTCCGGAGCCGTCGGTACGCCGATCTATGCAACGGGAAACGGAAAAGTCGTATATGCAGAAATTCATCAAGGTTATGGAAAATGCGTATTGATCGACCACGGCTTCAATTATCAAACCCTTTACGCTCATATGAGCGCTTACAATGTTAAAGCAGGCCAAAAAGTCAAACGTGGCGATATCATCGGATATATGGGTAATACAGGGATGTCTACCGGGCCTCATATTCATTATGAAGTAAAGAAAAACGGCATTCCTGTCGATCCGATTAACTATTATTTCAACGATTTAACAGCCGATGAATATGATAAACTCGTAACAGAAGCAAACAATAACGGGCAAACCATGGATTAAGCGGCAACTTTATACCTCAGATTATGGAACAGGAGAAACAACCATTAAAAGTATACTACTCAATCGGTGAAGTCGCCGATATGTTCGGAGTGAATACCTCACTGATTCGTTTTTGGGAAAAAGAATTCGACGTCATCAAACCACATAAAAACAAAAAAGGCAACCGCCAGTTTACCAAGGCAGATATCGACAATTTTCACCTGATCTATCATCTGGTCAAAGAAAAAGGCATGACACTCAAAGGTGCTCAGATGAAATTACGGGAAAACAAAGCGGAAACCGAAACCAACTTCGAAGTGGTAAAACGCCTGAAAGCAATCAAGGAAGAATTACTTCAGATTAAAGACCAATTACAATAATCAGGACTTACGGTCCCAAGTACAGACATGCAAAACCAGCAACGGCCCCTATATGTCAGAGACATCCTCTCTATTTTAGAGGACTTCGCTCCTTTGAGTTTACAGGAAAGTTACGATAATGCCGGACTCATCTGTGGCAATCCGGAAGCCGAAATACATTCGGTTCTGTTAAGCACGGATATTACCGAAGAAGTAATCGACGAAGCCGTACAGGGAGGACATGATCTGCTCATCTCCCACCATCCGCTCACGATACAGGGATTAAAAAATCTGCGTCCGGACAGCTATGTAAAACGTTGCCTCATCAAAGCCATTCGGCACAACCTCAATATCTACTCCGCACATACCAATCTGGATGCCGTATTACACGGTGTCAGCGGCAGAATGGCCGACAAACTGGGATTACAAAACCGGAAAATCCTGCAACCGGGCGGTAAATTATTCAGCCTGTGCTTCTACACGCCTGTTTCAAAGGCAGAAGAAGTAAGACAAGCCGTATTAGGAGTAGGCGGAGGCCACATCGGTAATTACAGTCACTGTTCATTCAACCAGAAAGGAGAAGGCACCTTTCACGCCGAGGCAGGCAGTCATCCCTATGTCGGAGTGATCGGGACCCTTCACCGGGAGGAAGAGATAAAAACCGAAATTACGGTCCCTGAATACCTCCTCTCCAAAAGCATAGAGACTTTACTGAAGGTACATCCTTATGAAGAACCGGTATGGAACATCGTTAACCTGGATAATACCAATCCTGTAACGGGTTTCGGAATCATCGGCGAACTCGCCGAGCCAGCCGATAGTCTGCCTTTCCTGCAACAGGTAAAAAAGACTTTCCGTTGTAAAGTCGTCCGTCACACTGCAATCTGTAAATCTCAGATCCGGAAAGTAGCCGTCTGCGGCGGTTCCGGTGCCTTCCTCACTTCGGCCGCAATAGCTCAGGGAGCCGATATATATATCACCGGAGACTACAAATACCACGATTTCTTCCAGGCAGAAAATCGGTTGATCCTGACAGACATCGGGCATTATGAAAGCGAACAGTTCACAAAAGAGATTTTTTATGAGTTAGTTACAAAAAAAATATCTAACTTTGCGATTCAGTTTTCGAAGGTCGAAACAAATCCCATACATTATTTATAATAGGGTGTTTCTTCCTCTGATGGTTCAAAAATAAATTAGAGTTACTTTATAAATATGGCAACAAACAACGAAAAACTGCAAGAACTTTCTGTCGAAGAAAAATTGCAGCATCTTTACGAGCTACAACGCATTGATACCGAGATCGATAAAATCAAGACATTAAGAGGGGAATTGCCTCTTGAAGTTCAGGACTTGGAAGACGAAATCGCCGGTCTGGAAACCCGTCTTGAAAATTTGAAAAATGAAATCAGTGAAGCTGACAAAAGTGTAACAAACAAAAAACAGGAAATCACCAAGTCGGAAGAGCTGATAAAAAAATATTCAGAGCAATTGGATAATGTCCGTAACAATCGGGAATACGATGCCCTGACCAAAGAAGTCGAATTTCAGAAACTGGAAATCGAATTACAGCAAAAAAGAATCCGGGAAGCTCAAAAACTGAAAGCCGAAAAAGAGGTAAATCTGGAAATTTCCAACAAACAATATACAGAAAAGAAAGCAGATTTAGAAGCGAAGAAAGCGGAACTGGACGACATCATCGCCGAAACCCACAAAGATGAAGAAGCATTGACCCAAAAATCCGAGGAATTATCTCAGAATATCGAAGAGCGTTTGTTGACAGCCTACCGGAAGATCCGCGACAATGCCCGCAACGGTCTGGCAGTCGTCACCGTCGACCGGGATGCTTGTGGAGGTTGTTTCAATAAAATTCCGCCACAGCGGCAATTGGATATCCGCTCCCGGAAAAAAATCATCGTGTGTGAGTATTGCGGACGAATCCTGATCGACAAATATATCTGTGACTATGACGGCAGCATGCAAAAAGCAGATCTCGAATCAGCGATGGAAGCTCAAAAGAAAAAAGGAAGACGAATCAAAAAATCAGAAGAATAAGAAAAGGCTGCAAATGCAGCCTTTTTATTATCATTTTAAATCTAAAATTTCAGGCATGATTGCTACAAATTACAATCCGAAAGCAAGCGAAGAGAAATGGTACAAGTACTGGATGGATCATAAACTATTCCATTCGGAAGTAGATAACAGCAGAGAACCTTACTGCATCGTCATCCCTCCTCCTAACGTCACCGGAGTTCTACACATGGGGCACATGCTGAACAATACAATACAGGATGCTTTGGTACGCCGGGCCCGTCTGTTAGGGAAAAATGCTTGCTGGGTGCCTGGCACGGACCACGCTTCGATAGCCACAGAAGCCAAAGTAGTAGGCAAGCTTCAAAGTGAAGGAATAAAAAAAACCGATCTGACCCGGGATGAATTTTTAAAACACGCCTGGGATTGGACGCATACACACGGCGGAATCATCCTCAAGCAATTGAAACGCCTGGGAGCTTCCTGTGACTGGGACCGTACTGCTTTTACCATGGATGAAGAACGAAGTGAAAGTGTACTGAAAGTTTTTGTCGACCTTTACAACAAGGGACTGATTTACCGGGGAGTACGTATGGTCAACTGGGATCCGAAAGCACTGACCGCTCTTTCCGACGAGGAAGTGGTTTACAAAGAAGAGCATAGTAAATTATACTATCTCCGTTATAAAATAGAAGGCGAAGACGGTTATGCCCTGGTAGCGACCACCCGTCCGGAGACCATCATGGGAGACACTGCTATGTGTATCAATCCCAAAGACCCTAAAAACCAGCATTTACGGGGAAAAAAGGTGATCGTTCCTTTGGTCGGGCGCACGATACCGGTTATCGAAGACGAATATGTCGATATTGAATTCGGTACAGGCTGTTTAAAAGTAACTCCAGCTCATGACGTCAACGACTATATGTTAGGTGAAAAATATCATTTGCCTTCTATCGATATTTTCAATGACAACGGTACGATCAGCGAGCAGGCCGGAATTTATGTCGGCATGGACCGTTTCGACGTACGGGAGCAGATAGAAAAAGATCTGCAAGCAGCAGGGTTATTGGAGAAAGTGGAACCTTACACCAATAATGTCGGTTTTTCGGAACGGACCAATGTGCCCATCGAGCCGAAACTATCTATGCAATGGTTCCTGAAAATGGAACATCTGGCAGAGATCGCTTTATCGCCGGTAATGAACGACGATATCCGTTTCTTCCCTTCTAAGTTCAAAAATACCTACAGACACTGGATGGAAAACATCAAAGACTGGTGTATCAGCCGTCAACTTTGGTGGGGCCACCGGATTCCGGCCTGGTATCTGCCTGAAGGCGGGTATGTCGTCGCTTATAACGAAGAGGAAGCTTTACGCTTAGCCCGGGAGAAAAGTCATAATTCGAATCTGACCATTGCAGATCTACGACAAGATGAAGATTGCCTCGACACTTGGTTTTCTTCCTGGTTATGGCCTATTTCCTTATTCGACGGAATCAACCATCCCGGAAATCCGGAAATCAATTATTACTATCCCACGAACGATCTGGTGACCGGCCCGGACATCATTTTCTTCTGGGTGGCTCGTATGATCATGGCCGGTTATGAATACGAAGGGAAAATGCCGTTCAAAAATGTATATTTCACCGGTATCGTACGGGATAAATTAGGCCGTAAGATGTCTAAATCCCTGGGAAATTCTCCTGATCCGTTGGATTTGATCGACAAATACGGAGCAGATGGGGTACGGGTAGGGATGTTATTATGTGCTCCGGCAGGAGGTAATTTACTGTTCGATGAAAGTCTGCCCGAACAAGGCCGTAATTTCACTACCAAGATGTGGAATGCGTTCAAGTTGGTAAAATCCTGGGAGGTAGCCTCCATCGACCAACCGGCCCATTCCCGTTTGGCGTTGGAATGGTTCAACCACTTGTTGGGAAAAGTAAACGAAACGTTGAATACCCAATTCGACCAATACCGGATCTCCGAAGCACTGATGACGGTATACACCACGTTCCGGGACGAATTTTCATCCTGGTTACTGGAAATGATCAAACCAGCGTACGGCCAGCCTATCGATCGGAAAACGTATGAGGAGACGCTGAATGTCTTCGAGCAACTGTTGCAATTACTGCATCCGTTTATGCCATTTATAACAGAAGAGATCTGGCAAACCTTACGCGAACGGCAAGACGGTGAAAGTATCATGATTTCACGACTCCCGAAGGCGACAAGTTATGACGAGAGTTATCTGTTACGCTTTGAAGCGGTAAAAAATATCATCGTAGGTATAAGAAATATCCGGAAACAAAATAATATCGCTTTCAAAGATGTCCTGGAGCTGAAGGTAAAAAAGAACGAACGTTATCCGGCTTCCTTCGATAGTATCATCCGTAAAATGGGAAATATCGGTCAGATCGGATTGGTTAACGAACCGGTCAAAGGAGCCTGGAGTTTTATCGTCGATACCGTCGAATATTTTATTCCGGCACAAGGTGAAGTAAACACAGCCGAAGTAAAAGCCAAACTGGAAGAAGAATTAAACTATACCCGTGGTTTTCTGACTTCAGTGATGAAAAAACTCAGTAATGAAAAATTCGTCAACGGTGCTCCCGAACAGGTAGTAGCCAATGAACGTAAAAAACAAGCCGATGCAGAGGTTAAAATTGCCGCAATCGAAGCACAGTTAAAAGGATTGTGACTTTTTACCGAAATAAACTATAGCGAAAGGGGCTATCCGACTTTTAGGACAGCCCCTTCATTTAGACAAACTTATTGTGCCAAAACCTTTTGTACACATTTTTCCAACTCTTCTCCTCTCAAACCTTCACCCACAATTCGGTTATTCTCATCCAATACAAACAACATTGGAATACCATGAATTTGATAAACATCCGTAACAATACTATTCCAACCTTTCAAATCAGACATATGCAACCAAGGCAAGCCATCTGCTTCAATTGCTTTACACCAAGCATCAACTTTTATATCTAATGAAACACCTATAACCTCCAAGCCTTTGGATTTATACCTCTCATAAATCTTTTTCACATTAGGATTCTCTGCCCGACACGGTCCACACCATGAAGCCCAGAAATCAATAATTTTCGCTTTGGCTTTCACTCCATAAATAGAAAGCGAGTCACCTTCCGGTGTTTGCATTCGTAAATCCGGTGCTGTTCCTCCAACCACTAGTGCTGCAATCTTCTCAGCAAATGGTTTCACATAGCATCCCGGGACAGTTGCTCGAGCATTCATACCCAATAATTCATACTTCTTTGACAAACTCTTTCTTTCCATCAAACGCTCCATTCTCCATGCCAACAACGCAGCACTCACGATATTGTCATTTGCCTTCAAAAATTCATCTTCTGCTTCATCATAAAGGTCTTCATATCGCAACAACAAACCTTTTATTTGCAACCTACTAAAATAATCATCTTTACCATACTCAGCTTCATATTCTTTACGTATGGAATCACATTCACGCTGCAATTCAAGTTCTTTTTTTCTAAATTCGTTACGAAGCTTTTGCATTTTACCTCCACCTGCAACTTCATACACTTTCAACTGCTTAACGTCTGCACTCACCTTATAATCACCCTTCTCCAAAAAAATAGGTATACGTAAACGTGTATTCACTGCACGAATTTCAGCTGCAATAGGTCGTCTTACTTTTCCGGTGAAATAAAACTTTCCATTAGCTGTCAGAGAATTAGCAAGAGTATCATATTTACCGGTAGCATCCTGAACAAGCAATAAAATACGTCCTCCATGATTCTTGATATGTCCACTAATTTTATACTGCCCGAACATTTGCAAACTCATAAATAATAAGCCTACTAACATTGCTATATTTTTCTTATGCCAATTCATCGTCTATTTTTTTCTTTCTTTGTAAACAATGTCCACAATTTTACCTAACTTCTTGTATTCTTTTTTCTTAACTAAATCCCCCATCAAATTCGGGACATCATACAAACGCATAATACCACATTCATTCTCAGGAACTCTTCTTTCACGTGTTCCTATAAGCAATTGGTAATTACGTGCACGCTCCCAATCTTCATACGCTTCCCACGCAACAAAAGGATTAAATCTAAGTACTTTTATACTCTCTCCGGGGAAATACAACACTTCTTTTGCCGGAATATCCGGATGCCCCATATCAAACTGATAAACCTTTTGTCCATCTGAGTAAAACAAATAAGGAAGTGAATGATGACAAGCAAACATTGTAGCATTTTCCAAATCTGCTCCAGTTACCTTCCCATAATATTCTTGAATATTATACTCCTCATAATCTCCTTGTTGCCACCAATATTGCGGTGCTTTATAACGCGCACGCAATTTCATACCACAGAAGAAAAATTCATGAGTTGTCGGATGTTTCAATATAGCATAGATTAATCCCGATTTTGTTGACTCCATGTGTACAAGGTCGCATCCTGTCTGTACAGGAAATATATGCTCTCCAGAAAAAGTCATCACGGAGGGATAGGTAGAGTTATTTCTTATCACTAGAAATTGTCTATGAGTGGCATCATATAAAACGGCAGGAGCACATCCGTAACCACCATTAATATAGTTATCATCAAAACTAACACCGACAAAGGGAGCGGCTCTAAAATCTATTTTGCCGTCAATCTTATTGATAGGATATTCAAATACACTACCATAAACAGACCTATCGATACTATACACCTCATGTCTATCATCGACGATTACCAAACGATTACTCACAGAAAACATCGATAAATTCGAAGCAAGTAAATGAACTGCATCCGGGGTAATACCGAATCGCCATTTCAAACTATTGTCTTCACCCACTCGCAAATATTCAGGATCCATTACATAAGTATCATCATCAGTCACTAACATTGGGAATACTTCATTAACGCTATAATTATATAACAAACGCCTCGGGAATCCCGGCTTAAAAGGTTCATTTCCCCAAATATTATGAGCTATCAAGTCATCATTCTCATTTGAATTAAATATAATATCCATGCGAGATTTCCCATTTTCTTCACACAACACCATCCAACCTTCACTTGTCATAGATTTCACTCGCAACTGAAAAGGTGTCGACCAACAAATGCCTGTTTCTTTATCTATTATATTAAAAAAGCATGAGTAATCACCAGGTTTCAACGTTAATAACATATCTATCCGGCGTTCTGTAGAAAGCACCAAACTATCTACATGCTCAATTTTATTAAAATCAACTCCTTTAGGAATTGCCTTCCATAAATATTCATAATCTGCTTCATTAAAATCTTTTAATGTCGAATTAATTACAGGATCAAATGAAAGGCTATCGACAAAAGAGACTTTTGTATATAACTTACCCTTTTCCAAATTCTCTACAACCATCAATTCATTGATTTCCTTGTAGATATAATTACCTTTATCGTCCGAGCATGCCCCAAATTGCAACACACTCAACACAATTAATATATACTTAAATTTCATAGCATCAAATATTTAAACATTTAACCTTGAGAAGCAGCCCCCATCTCCATCGGCTTGCCATTCTCATCTTCTTGAGGATTATCTTGCAACCAACGGTGCATATATTTTCCTACAAACTTTAAATACCCTTCAGTCAATTTTGTCTTTACAAAATCTTCGCGGTCGATATTCATCACATCACAAATTAATGCAGTTTTTTTCTGCGACCAAACTCCAAAATATTTTATCCCATATATATTCCACCATGCCGGCATGGGAAAATTCTCATTCATCACAATGACGCGCTGATAATCAATAGGCCGTGTCTTGAAATTTACGCTATCGATTAGAATCGTAGCTTCTCGCGTGTAAATAAAACGAAGTTCAGGATTCTCTATCAATTTCACCACAAACCGCTTAGGATGCTTTATCAGGTCTTCTGTACGCAATAAATCTATACCAATAGAAGTTTCCGCTTGATTAGCAGACATCACATACTCAGTTGCAAATGCCTTAAAATCCACTCCTTCTATCGCCGACAAAGTATCTGTATCTGAATACACTTCAATGTTAAATTTACGGTCATAATTTGCAGTATTTCCATACAGACAAACTTTCAATTGAATTGATTGCATCTTTATATCGGAATTTTTTAACCCCCAAGCCACTCTAAGTGTATCAGAAAATATTCCCTCATCTGCAAAATAAATTCCGCTATCTCCTTCGTAAGTGTTGATATCCTTTTCACATGATACACAACTTACTAATATCAATAATAAAAATAATAGATTCTTCATAATAGATACATTTTAATTATACTGACTTTCTGCATCAGGTATTGGAAGCACATAATTCGACAATTTCACTGACACTAAACCATATTGGTCTGTAGCAGATTGCATTTCAGTTTTTTTGTTGCGCTTGTACCAGAAAAATAGTTGCCCCTCTCCATAAAACTCTTTCTTCCACTCTTTTTCTAAATAATAATTTACATCCCATTCTCGTACATTCCCCAAATTACGATGATTTCTGAACGTATTAAAATATTTAGCACGTGTTGGTCCATCTGTTGATGTTTCAGAAGCTATCATATACATCTCACTGATACGAATCATCGGTATCATTTGATTATACAAAGAATCTGTACCTTGAAACTTATTAAACACTCTATATGTTGTGCCTGAAATTTCTACAGTTCCGCTTAAAGAACTTGAATAGCGATAGTCTGCTTTATCTGACTCGAACACATAATTAACAACATCTCCACGCGGAGCCAACAAGGTATTAAGTTTCAAATTAGCACCATCAAACAACGAAGTATATAATGTATTTCTGTTCAAATTTTGCAAAGCAAACATAATTTCAGTAGAAAACACTCTATCTGCACTCTTAGAATTATCTAATTTCATCGGAGTTACCCATGGAAATTTTTCCTCTTGGATTTTAATGACAGACTCGGCATAATAAAGAGCACGTTCTTTGTTGCCCATATATAAATAAGCACGTGCTAATAATCCCTGTACGGCATAATAGTTCAACCGCAAATTTCTATCCTGAAGAAAAACATCTTTAGCATTTCCCTTCACACCATATTTCACAATGGGATCGTTTACTAACAATTGCTCTGCTTGCAACAAATCTTCAATAACCATGTTCATAAAGCCATTTGCAGCATAGGATGGTGCGGCATCAAACTGAAATTCCTTATAATAAGGGATTGAAATTGCCGTTGAATCCTCAGTATAAATAGGTCCGAACAAACGAAACAAATCAAAATGCAACAAGGCCCTCAATGCCAATGCTTCACCTTTAATCAAATTATAATACTCTCCTGCAAGCACATCACTATGAAGCTCTATATTTTTCAAAATAAGATTAGTATTAGCAATCAATTTATAGGCTGTGCCCCAAATACTTGTAGTCTTACCTCTTCCTGCAGAACCATTATACGAGAACTCCATCAACTCTTTATTGCTCTTATTTTCATCTCCAATAGCATATCGCTGAGCTAAAATTTCTATAAATTCACATGACAGATTCTTACCATACAAATCAGAACTATTTAATTCTATATAGACACCATTCAGCGTTTTCTTAAAACCCACCAAGCTAGAGAAATTATTATCTTCAGAAATTCTATCACTCGGCTTTACATCCAGCCAATTTGAACAGGAAAAACCAACTCCTTCCCAAAGGCATATAAAAATTATCAAATACTTTTTCATACATCATCCAGTTTAGAAATTAATAGAAACGGACATCGAAACACTCCGTGCAAACGGATAACTTATACCTCGTTCATCTTTAATCGTAGAAAAACGACAAATATCATTCATATAAGCACTTACCGTCAATCCGGAAAATCGGACATGCTCCATCCACCTTTGTGGAAACTCGTAAGCCAAACGTGCTGATTCTATAGCTATATAATTGTTATCTTGCACAAAACGCGAAGATATTGGTGTTATCTCAGTGCGAGAAATACCTTTAAACTTTGTTTTATCGCCAGGCTTTTGCCAACGATCGTACAAAGCTCGTCTATCCTGATTCTGCGACAAACCGGCAACTGAAATATTCTCTACTTTTTCATATAAAGTACTATTAAATCTTTGACCGCCTAAACTATAACGAATATGCAAGTTCAGAGAAAAACCTTTCCAATATAACGAATTACTCCAAACACCTTCTACATCAGGATTTGTATTACCCACAACGACTTCATTATCGTAGCTATGTTGAAATGTAGGCTTTCCATCCTTTGTCAAGAATATTTCCTTACCTGTTGCAGGATCTATACCTGCCGAACGCACCGCCCACAACGCTGTTGGACTACCTCCATCATAATATCGAGTCAAGTTCTTTGACAAATTTTCCTTGTTATACTGGTTTAATTTTCTACCAATCTTATCATAATACGTTTTAACACTTCTGAAAGAAAGACTCATCGTCCAATTAATACGTTCTTGAGGACGGTAGATAATAGCATATCTGACAGTTCCACTGACACCTTTATTTACTTGTTTACCGATATTACTAAGACGAGATAACATCCCGACAGATAAAGGAATTCCTATCGAAGCCAATAATGGGTCGGTGTTCTTATGAAAATAATCGAAATTAATATGGAAACGATTCCACATACTCAAATCAAAGCCCACATTAATATCTGTTGTCTTCTGCCATTGTAAATCCGGATCTCCGAATGTACTAACCAACAAACCTGTCCCAAAATTATTCTGCAGCCAATTATTATATTGATAGGTTGTAATCGTATTATACGAACCAAAGTTTTGATTACCGGGATTACCGACAGAAGTACGAATTTTCAACACATCAAGAATATCGGTATTATCCTTGATAAAATTCTCATTATGAACATTCCAAGCAACCCCTACAGCCCATGTCGTCGTAAACTTTTTATTAGAACCAAACACAGAAGTTCCATCCATTCTAGCATTTGCATCCAACAAATATTTATTCTTATAGGAATAGCCACCGTTAAAATAGAAATTTGCAGAGCGGTTCTTTAAATCACCATAAGAAGGTTTGCCATTATCCGGATATTTATTAGAGAAGCCTGGAGTTGTATAATTTCCCTCTGGAAAACCTACTGCCGAAAAACCTTTGGAAATACTCTTCCTTTCGCTTATCGACATTCCCAATACAGCATTGATTTGATGAGCATCATTGAAAATCTGTCCATATGTCAGGGTCAAATCCCCATCATAAGAAAAATCATCTCTTCTCACATCATTATACGAACCCTTCTTCAATAATTCCACTTGGTCAAACTCCGTTGCCTCAGGAGACGTAAATCTTTCGGAATCGGAAGTTTGTTTTGCAACTCCAAAACGACCTCTTATGTATAGAAAATCAAATGGACGGTATTCCAAATTAAAATTATTGCGAACTCCAAACATTTTGCTTTTATCATAGCTGCTTAATGCGGCATTCCATAATGGATTACCAACAATCTCTGAAGCATCCGTTGCACTGAATTCATTATCTTTATACTCCAACCACTTTTCTACTATACCATCAACCGTTCTTTTAGGATAATACGGATTTGCATGAGCATATTCAGAAAAAGGTACAACAGGATTAGTATATTTCGTAACATCCACACTTATTTTATTAGAGAACGTTAATTTCCCAACGCGATACAATAAATCAAGATTCCCACTAAAAATATCACGAATAGAAGATTTCATCACGCCTTGTATTTTATTATAGCTACCACCAAATCCATAACGAAACTGCTCGCTTCCCCCTTCCACATAAAGATTATGCCTCTGATTAAAGCCTATCCGAATCGGTTCTGAAAGCCAATAGGTATCAACACCTCTCAACACATTGCTTAATAATTTATTATAACGGACTTCTTTTAACTCCTGATAATCTGCAATATTCGATTTAAAGTTACCTGCCAAACGTTCAAACTCCAATTTTTCAGCAGCATTCATCAAATTATAATCAGTTAAATCTGCAAAAGAGATTTCGTAATTACCGTTATATGATAAACGTAGCCTACCCCCTTGAGGAACTTTTGTTTCAACCACTACCACTCCGTTCGCAGCTTTAGCACCATAAATAGCAGTTGATGCAGCATCCTTCAAAATAGTAACAGATGCTATTCTGTCCATACTCAAATCCATAATTGTCTGCAAACTAGTTTCGAAACCATCCAAAATAAACAGAGGCTGATTAGGATCTTCTCCAAACTGTTCCTTCAAACCAACAATGCTACTCTTTCCACGAATTTCCAAATCGGGTAATTTATTTGGGTCTGACCCAAACTCATTGTTTTCTAACACAGCAAAAGCAGGGTCCAATACTTTCAAACTCTGAATCAAATTCTGATTTCCTACACTCTTCAATTCTTCCGCCTTATATGTCTGAGAAGAACCGGTAAAACTTTCTTTTTTTCGAGTATATACACCAGTAACAACGACTTCATCAATATTCGAAGATTCAGTTTTCAACAAAACATCCAAATATTCCCGCTTGCCCACAGTCACCTCTACAGTCTCATAACCAACAAATGAAATCTCCAAAGCAATAAAATTATCAACAACTGTCAACTCAAATTTACCTTCCATATTAGTGGCTGTTCCCAACGAAGTTCCTTTAATCTTAATGGTCGCTCCAGGCAATGGATCTCCTGTCGTTTTATCTCTTACAATACCTTTTATTGTCCTAGATTTAATCTTTTGATCATCCAATCGTACAGACTCACCACGAACAATAATAGCTCCATCACGAAATTCAAACCCTAAATTTTTTCCCTTTAACAAATCATGCAAAAAGTCTTTCAAATCCACCATTTTTGCATTAACATCTACAGTCCCCTTATTTTGTATCAAATCATAATTGTACAAAAAATCATAACCGGTTTGCTTAGTAATTTCATTAAAAACTTTTACCAAAGACACATCCTTCATCTTCAAGCTAACTAATCCATTCTGAGAATAGACTTCTGCAGAAACAGAAAGTGCCCCTAATACTAGCAAACAAAACAAATAATTCATACGCAAAAACATTTTACGCAGCCATATTCTTTTTCTTAACATGGCATTCTTTAATAATCTTTTTTTCATACATTTGTTAAATTAAAATTAAACGTTGCCTCAAATGCTTGCCGGCTTATATGAGGCATCACTTCTCAACCGGAAATACCTCCCTATTTCCGGTTTTTGTTAGTTCTTACAATAATTACCCGTTCTGCAATTTCAAAATCTACGTCATTAGTTAGTTTTATCATGGTTAATAAATTATCAATATCCTCATATCTTTTCAACCGTCCTGAAAAACGCAATTTTCCCGCTACAGAATCCGCAAACACCACATGAATATCATACCAACGTTCCAAAGTCCTCATTATTTCTCCCAATGGTTGCTTGTCAAAAGCATAATATCCGTCCTTCCAAGAAGTGTAAAGATTCGTATTCACTTTCTGCACTTCAATCCCTACCACGCCTTTTTTACAAACGGCCTGTTCCGCCGGAGTCAAAATACAGTCTGCACCTTCTTCATTCACTACCCGCACAGAACCATTTACCAACGTTGTCAACACCTCATCCCCACCTTGTACTGCTGCAATATTAAACTCAGTTCCCAATGCCGTAACATCCACTCCATTCACACAAACAACAAATGGACGTTCCGCCTCTTTTGCCACATCGAAATAAGCCTCTCCTTTCAGAAAAATTCTACGTTCACTGTCACCAAAAGCAACCGGAAAACGCAACTCAGTCTCTGCATTTAACCAAACATTCGTACCATCTTCCAATTTCAACTGGTACTCACCTCCACGCGGAATCGTCAAAGTGTTATACTCCAACTTTTTCTCTCCGTGCTTCTTTACGCCTGCCTCATATTCAAGTACATTCCCCACATTGCGAATTCTGCTGCTATCCTTGCTTACAAATTGTCCCTCTTCCTGCAAGTCCAACTCTTCGCCGGAAGCCAAGGTCAACACAGCCTTCGGAGAACCGGGAACAATCTGAGATTCTACAAATTCAACTTTTACAGCCTGCTCATCATCTTTTTCAGTCAATAACAACACACCAACACCAATAGCCAATGTAACGACAGCCGCATATCCCCAACGTACAATTTGCCGGCGAAGCCTTATCATTTTACCAGCTTTTCTTCTAGCGCAGTTATCTTCCCACGCTCGCTGCACATTTATATTATCTTTAAGACCACCTTTGTTCTCTGCATAAAAAATTTGCAACCTGGCGTATTCATCCCGGTTCTGCTTATTCTCGTCCAGCCAAACTTGCAATGTACTTATCTCTTCCTGAGATAACTCCTCGCCATGAATTGAAGCTGCTATAATCTCCCAAATTCTATTTTCCATTCCCACTAATTTTATTTTTATATTATTAATGACACCAAATTCAAAAAATAATGTGACAAAAAATTTATTTTTTTTACACTATTCGGAGACCGAACAAATTATTCCCCCCTATAACCTTCCACCCCTATCTCACTGCGGTCTCACTCCCCTCTCACCATTCTCCGTTCTTCTCCCGAAGTTTCCCCGAAGCTCATCCGAACGAGAAGCCGGGAGCTACGAGGAAGCTACGACTAAAGCTAAAAGACAAGTAAGAGAAATAAATAATTTGCATATATCTATTTTTTTTATGAACATTGTAACAGCGTTGTATACACAAAAAAAATGAAAGAAGAGCAAATTATTCTAAAAGGATTACAGCAAGGAAGTGAACAAGCATACAAAGACTTGTTTACAGCCTATTTTTCCGACTTGGTGCTATATGCAAATCATTTTATAAAAAATCAAGCAGCTGCCGAAGATATCGTTCAAGATTTTTTTATCACCTTATGGTTTGAAAAAAAATTTTCCAATATAGAAAATGGCTTAGAAAGTTATCTCTACCGCTCGCTACACAATACATGCCTGAACCATCTGCGCAATGAACAGAGAAAACAAGAAAAGCTTCTGCACATGACGATTGAGAAGGACTCTTCCCCAACTCTAACAACCGAATTAGAAGATAAAGAACGAGAATACAACCAACTTTACCAAGCACTGCATAAACTACCGGAACAATGCAAACAGGTGTTCACTCTCTGCTGTCTGCAAGATATGAAATATCAAGAAGCTGCCGACTATCTGGGCATCTCTATCAATACCGTACGCACCCAAATGGGAAGGGCATACAAAATCCTACGCAATTCATTGGATAGCAAGTCATTTCTTAACCTGCTATTCCTACGTTTCTTAAAATAGATATTTGCTCTATTACCATTTTCTCAAAAATAAACTACCTTTGCACAAATAAATGACAGAAATGAAACTGGTTATATTAACAGGAGCCGGCATGAGTGCGGAAAGCGGCATCAAAACTTTCCGGGACAGCGACGGTTTATGGGAAAATTACCGGATCGAAGATGTTTGTACCCCTGAAGCATTAGAACGTAATCCGGAATTAGTAAACCATTTTTACAATGAGCGCCGGAAACAGCTCTACGAAGCCCAACCCAATGCCGGTCATAAGGGCTTAGCCGGGTTGGAAAATTATTTCGATGTCCGGATCATCACCCAAAATATCGACGATTTGCACGAACGTGCCGGTAGCAAACATGTTCTACACTTGCATGGAGAACTGAAGAAAGTGAGAAGCAGTAAAAATCCCGATTCGATTTACGACCTGAAAGGCTGGGAACTGAAACCAGGGACCCGTTGTGAAGACGGCTCACTGTTACGTCCTCATGTAGTTTTCTTCGGAGAAGCAGTACCCAATATCGAACCGGCAACCGATCTGGTTCGTCAGGCAGATATTTTCGTCATTATCGGTACTTCACTGGCCGTTTATCCGGCAGCCAGTCTGTTGCACTATGCCCCCGAAGGTATTCCGGTCTTCGTTATCGATCCTAAGATTCCTCAACAAGCACACCGGATGGGCTATCACCTGATTGAAAAAGGAGCTTCCGAAGGAGTACAAGAATTGAAAAATATCTTACTATCCGAAACTCGTTAAAGCATGAATAAAATAAACCATTATAAAAGCTGAATACAAGTGGGAAGAGGTAAAAAACCATTGTTAGAAAAAGTAGAAATACAAAAAATCGCAGCGGAAGGTAAATCCATTGCTTATATCGACGAAAAAGTGTTATTTGTCCCGAATACGCTTCCGGGAGATATTGTTGATGTTCAAGTCACCCGAAAACGTAAAAATTTTATGGAAGGCATAGTCACCCATACCCATCGGTTCTCGGCCTTACGTATAGCCCCGGCTTGTACCCATTTCGGCATTTGCGGAGGATGCAAATGGCAAAATCTCCCTTACGAAAAACAACTGGAATTCAAACAGCAGGAAATCAACGACAATTTGCAACGCATCGGAAAAATAAAACTACAAAATGTTTATCCGATCATCGGATCTGCCCGCCAACTCTATTACCGCAACAAGCTAGAGTTTACATTTTCGAATAAGCGCTTTCTCACCCGGGAAGAAATCAGCAGGGAAGCGGATATAGAGCGTACTCCGGCTTTAGGATTTCATGTGCCGGGACTGTTCGACAAAGTGGTAGATATCGATCATTGCTGCCTGCAAGGATCGTCTTCCAACGAAATCCGGAATTTCATCAAAACTTATGCCCTGAAAAAAGGTCTTTCGTTTTACGATATCCGGGCCCAGCAAGGTTTCCTGCGCACCCTGATCATCCGAACTGCCTCGACAGGGGAAATCATGGTTATCCTCGCCTTCGGACATGAAGATACTGGAGCACGCGAACAATTATTGGAAACGCTTGTCCGGCAATTCCCACAAATCACCTCCCTGATGTACGTGATCAACGAAAAACTGAACGATAACCTAACCGATCAGGATATGTTCTGTTTTCATGGCCGGGATCATATCTTTGAAGAAATGGAAGGTCTGAAATTCAAGATCGGTCCGAAATCTTTCTATCAGACTAATTCCGAACAAGCCTATAATCTGTACAGCAAAACACGCGAATTGGCAGGTTTAACCGGGCAGGAAACTGTCTACGATCTCTACACAGGAACAGGAACGATCGCCAATTTTATCGCCCGTCAGGCCCGGAAAGTGATCGGTATAGAATATGTTCCCGAAGCAATCGAAGATGCTAAAGTCAATTCAGCAATCAACCACATAGATAACACTATTTTTTATGCCGGAGACATGAAAGACGTGCTGAATGCTTCATTCATAAGTAAACATGGACAACCGGATATTATCATCACCGATCCTCCCCGCGCAGGCATGCATCCGGATGTAGTCCAAACGATCCTTCAAGCCTCTCCCGAACGTATTGTCTATGTCAGCTGTAACTCAGCAACCCAGGCCAGAGATTTGCAAATGATGGATTCTGCCTACGAGGTTATAGCTGTTCAACCGGTCGACATGTTTCCACACACTCATCACGTCGAAAACATCGTCCTGCTCAGGAAAAGAGAGTTCTCCCAAACTGATTCGTGTCAGCCCTAGAGCTTTCTAATCGACGGAATCGTTCCTTTTTTGATTAGCACACCTATGGTTCTGATTGAGATTTTTCATCGGCACCGTAGGTGCGCTTATGAATATCAATAATTCGTAAGGAACATCGGACCAAAAGCCTGCATGCGGATAAGGGAAGTATCCAAGTTTCCGTCCGGAAAACAGTTCCCGTACAAACTTGCCGATATAAAACTAATATCCGCTTCTTTGACAAACGTATAAAACGGAGGGATGAAATAAAAAAAGCCAGGATTGGTCAGGACCAGGAGCCTGTACAATAGCCATGGTCAATCCGGGAGATGGCAATTTCACCGGAACTGTTGTCAATTCTTCCTTAAAAACAAAAAAGGTAAAAGCCCCCCGTACGGTAACTTCTACCTTTTTATATACAACAATACAATCAAACAATTATTTTTCCAGATATGCCCGGATCATCCAAGCCGTTTTTTCCTTTTTCTCGATCATATCTTCCAGGAAATTTGTCGTACCGGCATCATCGGTATCCTCTTCTTTCTCGAGTTGTTCGATGTCCTTACGGATTTCACGAATTAACGTATCATTGTCCTGACTCAGGATAGCCAACATCTGTTTAGCTTCAGGCAGAGGTTCCGATTCACAATGTTCTTTAATGCGGTTGTGCTCCAGATAACCGGCCAACGAACCGATGGGACGTTCGTCCAAAGAACGGATACGTTCTGCAATAGCATCAATATCTTCAATCAACCCATTATACAAATCTTCCATGAAAACATGGTAAGAATGAAAACTTACCCCTTTGACATTCCAATGGTAATTCCACGTCTTTGCCAATAACACAAAATGGTCGGACAGCAAATTATTCAATACTGTTTTGCTGGCTCTCACCATACCTTCATTTAAACCAATATTAGCAGCCATAATAAATATTTTAACAATTAGACTTTATTTATGTATGGCTATATAACGCAATAAATCAGTTTTTGTTACGCAATAAACGATTGAAATAAAAGCCAACGGAACTTTCTCCCCCAACCCGGCAGTTCAAAATTTCAGGGCTCAGATCTTTTTCAGCCAATTGGCCAACAAATTAGTCCACTGATTATGGTATTCGAAATTATTCCGCATTCCCCAGCCATGCCCGCCTTTATCAAAAATATACAATACAGCAGGCACTTTATTCTTTTTCAAAGCCTGATAAAATACGACACTATTCATCGAAGGCACCACTGTATCGTCATCGCTATGAAATAAAAGTGCAGGTGGGGTCTTGGCAGTAACATGTTGTTCGTTCGAGTATTGTGCAATAGCTTCGGCAGAAGGATTCTTACCCAACAGAGCTTCACGAGAACCGCTATGTGTCAACCCGGCAGTCATGGAGATCACTGGATAAAAAAGAATCTGAAAATCAGGCCGGGAACTATATTGCTCCAAACGGTCGGTAGTTCCGCTCTTTCCACTATCGAAATGCGTCGACACGGTAGAGGCCAAATGCCCGCCTGCAGAAAATCCGGCAATTCCAACTTTCGCCGGATCGATACCCCATTCCTCACTACGGCTCCTTACCCACTTCATCGCACGCAAAGCATCGGTCATCGGTATACGATCATGTTGGTTAGGCATCCGATATTTCAATACGATACCTGTAATCCCCTGCTTCACCAGCCACTGCGCAAATTCTTCACCTTCATATCCCATAGCCAGATAAGTATAACCACCTCCCGGACAAATCAAAACAGCCTTGCCCGTATTTTTAGCAGGATCAGGATGAAAAACCAACAGTTCTGCTGTACTATTGTTCGAAATTCCGCCCTGATCATCTACCGTACGGTCCACTTTAATGCCATTATTCTCTTTTACTCCCTGGGGCCATAAAGGAAATACTTCCGGTGTCTGAGCTCCGGCAAGCATAGCACATCCCAAAACAAAACTCAGCAACAAGAACTTCAATCGTTTCATTTTCACAGCTTTAAACATTCTTATTCTACAATTTATAAGGCGAATAAATATAAACATTTTTTATTTTATCCGGTTTTATTTCAGAATCTTCTTTAATTTTTTTTACTTTGTAAAAAAAGAAATCATGTGGCAAAACATAATTTTTGTAGGCCTGGGTTCTATCGTCGGAGGGGTTTCACGTTATTTTATCTCTGAGTGGAGCCGGCACCTATTTCCCTCAAGCTTCCCTTGGGGAACTTTTATTGTAAATATCGCCGGTTGTTTCTTACTCGGTTTGTTAAGTGGTTTTTTCACTTCCCATCCTGCTCCGGTCTATCGTCTCTTTTTTACCGTAGGATTCTGTGGTAGTTTTACTACCTTTTCCACCTTCTCATTCGAAAATCTGCAATTACTAAGCAATAAGGCATATGGTTTATTTTCATTAAATATCGGACTGAGCCTCATTTTAGGCATACTTTTTGCTGGACTGGGATATTTGATGACCAATAAGTGAAAAAAGACAGTAAAACATGGATTTCAGTATTATAGACCCACATACGAACGCAGTTTTTCAGCAAATACTTTCACGTATCCGTCGTCTTCAAAGCGGAGGGACGATCGATAGCCTGCAAGACATCGGCGCTAATACCGATCATCAGATCGGTGCCAGTTACGTTTCCCTGAAAGAATTGTCAGCAGCTTATCCGCCCGATGAAAAATTGGCCCTTTTGTTATGGAATCAAGGACAAAGAGAAGAGCAAATCGTGGCCTGCCTGCTTTTCCCTCAAGATTTAAATAAAGAAAAAATTACGCAATTAGCACCTCACTGTCTCCATTTTGAAATTGCCGGTTATTTAGGTTCGCTTTATTTATATAAACGCTCGGATTTACTTGAATTATCGGAAGAATGGCTCAATTCAGAAAACCCGCTCATGCAGCTGGCAATCATGACAGCCCTTGCCAGATACCTCATTTTAAATAAAGAGAGTGACAAAATATCTAAAGATTACTTTCGTACTGTTGTCAACCGGAATTATAAAGACAAGTATGTTCAGTTAGCAGCCGAACGCTATCGTTTTAACATTTAATAAATGTTAAAGCTAGCATTTAATGAGCAGTAAGAGATTTTTAATAAGAAAACTTTCTTACTTTTGTGAAGTTATTACGGAAAAAAAGTATTAATAAATCGTTTAATATAAATTTACTACTATGTCAAAATTAGATTTAAGCAAGTATGGCATTACCGATGTGAAAGAAATCCTTCACAATCCTTCTTACGAGGAATTATTCAAAGCCGAAACCGATCCCTCTTTAACCGGGTATGAAAAAGGCCAGGTAACCGAATTAGGTGCTGTAAACGTAATGACAGGTATCTATACCGGTCGTTCTCCTAAAGATAAATTCTTCGTTATGAATGAAGCCAGCAAGGATTCTGTATGGTGGACTTCAGACGAATACAAAAACGACAACAAACCTTGCTCTGAAGAAGCTTGGGCTGACCTGAAGGCTAAAGCTGTAAAAGAATTGAGCGGCAAACGTCTGTTCGTTGTTGATACATTCTGTGGTGCTAACGAAAGTACTCGTATGAAAGTACGTTTCATCATGGAAGTAGCATGGCAGGCTCACTTCGTAACTAACATGTTCATCCGCCCGACTGCTGAAGAACTCGCTAACTACGGAGAACCCGATTTCGTATCTTTCAACGCTTCTAAAGCAAAAGTTGACAACTACAAGGAACTGGGTCTGAACTCTGAAACAGCTACTGTATTCAACTTGAAGACTAACGAACAAGTTATCTTGAATACTTGGTACGGTGGTGAAATGAAGAAGGGTATGTTCTCTATCATGAACTACAAGAACCCGCTTCGTGGCATCGCTTCTATGCACTGTTCAGCCAACACCAACATGGAAGGTACTGACTCTGCTATCTTCTTTGGTCTGTCTGGTACAGGTAAGACTACCTTGTCTACTGACCCGAAACGTCTGCTGATCGGTGATGACGAACACGGATGGGATGACGAAGGTGTATTCAACTACGAAGGTGGTTGCTATGCTAAGGTTATCAACTTGGACAAAGACAGCGAACCCGATATCTACAACGCTATCAAACGTGACGCTTTGTTGGAAAACGTAACTGTTGCTGCTGATGGTAAGATTGACTTCACTGACAAGAGCGTTACAGAAAACACTCGTGTTTCTTATCCTATCTATCACATCAATAACATCGTTAAACCGGTATCTAAAGGTCCTCACGCTCACCAGGTAATCTTCCTGTCAGCTGATGCCTTCGGTGTATTGCCTCCGGTATCTATCCTGAACCCGGAACAAGCTCAGTACTACTTCCTGTCTGGTTTCACCGCTAAGTTGGCTGGTACAGAACGTGGTATCACTGAACCGACTCCGACATTCTCTGCTTGCTTCGGCGCTGCTTTCTTGTCATTGCACCCGACTAAATATGCAGAAGAACTGGTTAAGAAGATGAATAAGGTAGGTGCTAAGGCATACTTGGTAAACACTGGCTGGAACGGTAGCGGCAAGCGTATCTCTATCAAAGATACTCGTGGTATCATCGACGCTATCCTTGACGGTTCTATCGACAAGGCTCCTACTAAGGTTATTCCTTTCTTTGACTTCGTTGTTCCGACTGAATTGCCGAACGTTGATCCGAAGATCCTTGATCCTCGCGACACTTACGAATGTGCTTGTCAGTGGGAAGAAAAAGCAAAAGACCTGGCTGGCCGTTTCATCAAGAACTTTGCTAAGTTCACTGGTAACGAAGCTGGTAAAGCACTGGTTGCTGCTGGTCCGAAGCTCTAATCTGAATAAAACCAGTTTAGATATATATGCGAAAGCGGCTCTTGATATCAAGAGCCGCTTTTCTTGTTTTTATCTGTTTCATTTGTTCTTCCTAATTATTTTCCTACTTTTGCGCTATACGTAATACCTAAGAATATGACTTATCTGGATACGGACAGGCAAACGCAGGCAGATTTGAGCATTACAGAAGGAATATATGACGAATATCCCCTCTACTCCTTATTCTCCGGAACGGAGACTAAAAACGGAAAACGCATGATGCTCGATTGGATTACCTCTCCCCTGAACGATATATCTGCCATACGAAAAAGACAAGAAGCGATAGCCTGGAAAGAGTTACCCGAACTTCCTTTGGATGAAGAAGAACTCGACTTTATCGAATATTATCTGGAATACCGTGAGCAGATCAGAAGACCTAATATTTTAGTGTCGCTGACTTCAGCATTCGACCGTTTATTAAGACACGACGCTCAACGCTATATCATCAGACGAGGTGTAACCTTAATTATCCTGTTATTGAACCGATTGGATACATTGCGAAAAAACACCTTGGAAAATGCCCCTTTACTATTGAAAGAATTAGCACAAAGCATTCAGGACACTATACATGGCAGCGAACTGAAAGAAGTTATCGGCCTCTATAAAGATAAAGAGAAATCTCCCTCCAACTATACCATCGACAAATACGATTACCTGTTTCGTTGTATCCATTTTGAACTGATCAGAGGGTTACTTTCTCAAATTTATATGCTGGACGTATGCCGCACAGCACAGCATGTAGCAATCAACAGAGGTTTCTGTTGCTGTCCGGAAATGACAGATACGATGGATTTATCTATTACTGGCTTTGTACACCCGTTCACCAAAGAGGGACGAAGTAACGACTGGAAGATGTCAAACGGCAATATATGCATTCTTACAGGCTCCAATATGGCCGGTAAATCAACAACCCTCAAAGCCATCACAATCGCTGTATGGCTGGCGCACTGCGGATTACCGGTTCCAGCCCGTTCAATGATCTGTCCTGTTTTTGATGGAATCTATACTTCAATCAACCTCCCGGACTCCCTGCGCGATGGCAGAAGTCATTTTATGGCGGAAATTCTACGAATCAAAGAAGTTCTTCAAAAAGCGACATCCGGTAAGCGATGTCTGATAATACTGGATGAAATGTTCCGCGGAACAAACGCACAGGATGCCTTTGAAGCTTCTGTCGCAGTAAACGAATTACTCAGAAAGTATTTGCATTGCTCATTCCTTATATCGACCCACATTCTGGAATATGCCAAACATTTTGAGAAAGACAGTGCATGTTCTTTCTATTATATGGATTCAAGAATTCAGAACGATCAATTTATATGTCCTTATCAACTGATTGAAGGCATATCCGAAGCACAGGTTGGATACTGGTTGGTAAGAAAAGAATTGGAATCACTTCATTACTAAATCTTTTTTGTTAGCTTTGCGAAAACCAATATTAAACAAAGCAATATGAAAAGTATCAAATTGATGTTAGCAGGTGCCAGCCTGTTGCTGTGCTGCGGATGTGGCATGCAAGTAAAAGAGAGTACAACTGTGACTGAGAAAGCAAGCAATGAAAATGCAGTAATTGAGAATATGATGTCACGCCGCAGTATTCGTAAATACAAGCCGCAAGCAGTGAACCGCGATACTATGCAGATTATACTGAACTGCGGTATCAATGCCCCCAACGGTCAGAACAAGCAGTCCTGGGCAATCCGGGTAGTGGATAATCCGGATTTTATCAATGGTATCACCGAAGTTTACAAGAAACAGAATCCGAAAGCTGCCGAAGATCCTAACTTCAAGAATATGTTCCGCAATGCTCCTACAATAGTATTTATCGCCAATGACAAGTCTTATGATCTGTCACAGATAGACTGTGGTTTATTGGGTGAGAACATGATTCTCTCAGCTTGGTCTATGGGTATAGGTTCCTGTTGTTTAGGAGGACCGACACGATTTATAAACTCCACACCGGATGCAGCAGAATATTTGAAGAGACTCGATATTCCGGAAGGATATGAGTTGCTCTATTGCATCGCATTCGGTTATCCGGATGAAACTCCGGCAGCTAAACCGAGAAATGCGGAGAAGATTAAATTCATAGATTAAAGATTTTTTAAAGATTCTGCATTGTCATCTCCATTTGCATAAGATTATTTACTACATTTGTAGGATAATCACTTGAAATGTATGAAAATAGCAGATACACATAGCTTATTTATAGCTCTTATCTGGATGATATTATTCTCATCGTGCTCTGATGAGAATAATACTCCTGATATCAATGGAAAAGAAATCTGGATAGGCCTACAAATCGGGCCTTCTCTGGAATATGATTCACAACCTTTAAGCAGAGCTACAGTTCAGGAAGCCGGAATTTATGCAGTGAATGTTTTCTGGAAAAAGGGTTCTACCTTTCAGCCTTATGCAACCGGACTTTTTGAAGATATTTCAGATATAAGCATCGGACTGATTGAAGGATATATTTATCGGTTTGACTGTACTTTCCTGAAAAAGAATGAACTTCCTTATAACAACAATGGATATTTCGGACTCCCATTTTCTATCACAACAGATAAACGGGTAGATGCCGCTGTCACCAATAAGCTAGTTATTTCCATCAATCCTCTAAACGAAAACCAGAATTTCCACCAACACATTTATAAAGGAGCGATGCACCTGGAAACCAATGAGATCAGTGAACGTCCTACGGACACACATCGCTTTTATGGCAGCGCAACACTTGACTTGATCAATGCCGATCCCGTAACCGAAGGTAATCGTCCGGCAAAGTTTGTTTCTATTGAACTGAAAAGAGCATATTATACTCTGCGATTTGCAGCTGAGAACTTGTCTATAGGAGATTCCATCAAAGTAGAAACCAGCAATGCCAAAGCATTTCTCATAGAATGTACCGATGCCACTACTTCCCTTTCCATGTCGGAAGAGAGGCTATTTTCTCTACAAAATGTCGCCAACATCGGAAACGGCAATATCAACGCCACAGAAAATCTGCCTATCAACGTCTATTACCGCCCAAAGAACGCTGAAGAATGGACCAGCATTATCTCAAACCAATCCATTACAATTCAACGAAATAAAAAGAATCTGATAAAGATTATAAATATAGATAAGCATTACGATGCAAATACTTCTATCTCATTTGAAGGAGATAACACCGATTTGGACCCCACAGAAGAAGAACATCAAAACATTGGATAATCAAACAAACAGATATATGAAAACAAAACATTTAATTTTAGCGGGATTAGTCGTCCTGAGTCAGATTCTGCAATCTTGCCTTAAAGGAGAAGATGTTTATAAAGAGAAAGAGCCTACTTACACTGAGCTGGACCTTAATATAGGTGGCGAGTGTTCCCTCACAGAAAAACCAATGAGCCGTGCCGATGCTTCGAAAGAGATTTTCGGTATAAATGTAGCCATGCTCATACAGAATCCCAACGGGTCAGTCACTCAAAAGCCTTATGCTTATGGCATCTTTGACAATATCAAAGCCGGGAATCTGAAGTTGAATGTCCTCGACGGATATCAATACCGCATCTCGTGTACGATGATAAAAGAAGGAAAGGACTCTTTATTGACTAAAGATGGGACACTTTATCCACTGACACTCAGCAAAGGAAACGATCCAAAGTTAGGTACAATCACGAATAAATTCATTACAGCCGAACGACCGGATGGCACACAAGAATATCTTTTCGATCTTGAAAACTCCAAAATAGGAACCAAGGGACAGAGCAATTATACCCGTCCTTTTATTCAAAGATACCATGGTATCATCGACAAATTGACCGTAGCACCCGACCAGACAAATACACTGGAAGTTTATCGCCGGTACTTCGGTGTACAATTCAAACAGAACGGATTACAAGCTGATTGCAAACTGGAAATCCAAATAGATGGTGCACCGACTGTATGGTTGACTCCTGATAAGAAAGAATCACCCGAGCTTATGGTTTCCATGAGAACCTTGACGACTCCTGTTGAAACAGGAAAGATTCTGACTGATAACGCCCGTGTTAAAGTCACCGTGCACCGGACAGGAAAAGAAGCCGAGGATATCTTGAACTATAACATCAACTTCAAGAGAAATTATATGCATACGATTGTCATTTCCGATATCGATCATTTTGGTACAGGAAGCAATGTCAGCATCCATGTAGAAGAAACCGAACTGGAAAACAGTGCCCAGGAAGATTTACCCTGGCAAGGAGGAAACTAAAATAAAAAAGTAAAGGTGGGCATTCGATTTGAAAGCCCACCTTTACTTTTTTCGTTAGATTTGATGAGTTAAACTCATCTCCACTATTCTTTAATTCTTATTCGCACGTTTACGTTCTATCTCGTCCAGAATCACTTTACGCATACGCATTGCCTTCGGTGTAACCTCTACGTACTCATCTTCCTTGATATATTCCAAAGCCTCTTCCAAAGAGAACTGTACAGGCGGAATCAGACGAACTTTATCATCCGAACCGGAAGCACGCATATTCGTCAACTTCTTGGATTTCGTAACATTAATCACGAGGTCGTTATCATGGGAGTGTTCACCTACCACCTGTCCGGCATACACGTCCTCCTGTGGGAAAATAAAGAACTTACCACGATCCTGCAATTTATCAATGGCATAAGCAAAAGCTGTTCCCGTTTCCATTGCAATCATAGAGCCGTTGGTACGACGTTCGATTTCACCTTTGTGCGGTTGGTATTCTTTGAAACGGTGTGCCATGATAGCTTCACCGGCAGAAGCAGTCAGTACATTCGTACGCAAACCGATGATACCACGCGAAGGCATATTGAATTCCAAGTTTACACGTTCGCCTGCACTCTCCATCTTCACCATCTCACCCTTACGACGGGTTACCATATCAATTATCTTGCTGGAATATTCTTCGGGAACATTTACTGTCAGTTCTTCAATCGGCTCACACTTCACACCGTCAATCTCCTTGAAGATAACCTGTGGCTGACCAACCTGAAGCTCATAACCTTCGCGACGCATGGTTTCAATCAATACAGAAAGATGAAGTACACCACGACCGGAAACTACCCATTTACCATCTTCTTCACTTTTACGTACGCGTAAGGCAAGGTTCTTATCCAATTCCTTCATCAAACGGTCATGGATATGACGAGAAGTCACAAACTTACCATCACGACCGAAGAAAGGAGAATCATTAATGGCGAACAACATACTCATAGTCGGTTCGTCAATAGCGATAGGCGGCAATGCTTCCGGATTTTCAAAGTCACAGATCGTATCACCGATTTCAAAGCCTTCGATACCTACCAACGCACAGATGTCACCGGAAGAAACTTCCGATACCTTCGCGCGTCCCATACCTTCAAATGTATGCAGTTCCTTGATTTTTGATTTCACAAAACTTCCGTCGCGCTTAGCCAAAGATACATTCATCCCCTCTCTAAGCGTACCACGATGTACACGACCTACGGCAATACGTCCGGTATAAGAAGAATAATCCAAAGAAGTCACCAACATCTGCGGAGTACCTTCCAACTGCGTGGGAGCCGGTATATTCTCTACAATACAGTCCAGTAATGCGAAGATATTATCAGTAGGAGTCTTCCAGTCCGTACTCATCCAATTGTTCTTCGCAGAACCATAAATAACGGGGAAGTCCAACTGATCTTCCGTAGCTTCAAGGCTGAACATCAGGTCGAACACCATTTCATATACTTCTTCCGGACGACAGTTCGGTTTGTCTACCTTGTTCACCACAACGATGGGTTTCAGACCAATCTGCAGAGCTTTCTGCAACACGAAACGTGTCTGGGGCATCGGACCTTCGAAAGCATCCACCAACAGGATACATCCGTCTGCCATGTTCAATACACGCTCCACTTCACCTCCGAAGTCACTGTGTCCCGGAGTATCAATGATATTGATTTTAGTTCCTTTGTAATTGATAGAAACGTTTTTAGAAAGGATCGTTATCCCTCGTTCACGTTCCAAGTCATTGTTATCCAGCATTAATTCACCTGTGCTCTGGTTGCTGCGGAACAGATTTCCCGCCAAGAGCATCTTGTCGACAAGCGTCGTTTTCCCATGGTCAACATGGGCAATGATTGCAATGTTTCTAATATTTTGCATACAATACCTATATATTTGGCTGCAAAGATAGTGCAAACCGAGCGCAGTAGCAAATTTATTTGTTTCTGCCAAGGTGCAGCCTATCTTCGCGGTGCAAAGGTACGAATTTTGCATTAGATATAGTTGCAGCAAGAGAAAAATTTCATTGAATATCATTGCAGTATAAAAGATTATCTCTATCTTTGCAGCCTCGTAAGAGAAAATTTATATATCAATTTAATTAAAAGTTATGTATTTAGACGCTGCTAAAAAGCAAGAAATCTTTGGCAAGTACGGAAAGTCTAACACTGATACTGGCTCAGCTGAGGCCCAGATAGCTTTGTTTTCATACCGTATTTCCCACCTGACTGAGCACCTTAAGCTCAACAGAAAAGATTATAGTACTGAAAGAGCCTTGACAATGTTGGTAGGAAAACGCCGTGCGTTGCTGAACTACCTGAAGGATCGCGACATCACCAGATATCGTGCCATCATTAAAGAGCTCGGTCTGCGTAAGTAATCCGTTACTTGCAGCAAAAGCATTAAAAAAGGGAAGCCGTTAAAAAGCTTCCCTTTTTTGTTTCCTTCTATCCACCATTTATTGCTATATTTGTTTCCTGAAGATTTCAATGTATAAACAACAAAGTCAGCACTATGAGAAATACACTGTTTTGCTTATTAATGGTTGGTTACATTTCGACATTCGCTCAAAACGGGACCACGTTCAAAGTTGAAAACCTCTCAAAGCCTGAGAAGTTGCTTTTCATAAAATCTTATGAAGATATTTATAAAGGTCTTATACTGTCCGACCTTAAAATATACCCTTACGAAATAAAAGAAAAGAATATAAATGTTCCTTTCAATATTATCGCCAAAAGCGAAGCGCCTGACAGTCTGGTAAACTACAACTATAATTCCTTCTTCTACGGTATGTATCAGGCCTATGCCAATCACAGACCGTTTGTTTTATCTCCCGACATGATCTGGCTGTTAATCAACCAGGGATTTGCACGACACGTAAATGCAAACCAAGAATCTATGAGAGATTTTTTTGTCGACTTTTCCGGAAAGCAATCTTTAATCGTCAAAGCAAATAAGAAACTGGAAGACCCCACCCTTTCATGGGAAGAAATTTTTCCCCAATTTACCAACCAGATAAGTAAGCATACAGGAAGCAACTTAGTTGAAACACTTACCTGCAATTTCTCTACAACCACTTCTCTGGAAAAGGTAGCTTCCGAAATAACAATCATGGAAGCTATGAAACCCTATTTTGAATTTATCGTGATGTATATCGTTTGCGGAATCCCGGAAATAACACTTGAAGGGACCCCGGAAGATTGGGAAAAGGTTTTAGACAAAGCCCGGAGATTGAAGGAATATAAACTTGAATGGTGGATTTCAGAACTGGAACCTCTTTTGGAGGAGTTCGTAAAAGCATCAAAAGGTGAAGTAAACAAAGACTTCTGGCGTAATATGTTCAAGTATCACTCACAAAAGAAATACGGAGCCCCCGACATCATTGACGGATGGATCGTAAAATTCTTCCCATACGACAAAAATGGAAGAAGAAATAATCTGAAGCAGCTTGAAGGCGGTAACAGCCTGCCCGATGAGATTGTGAAAGTTGACTTGAAATATCTGGAAGTACGCAATGATACGATTATAGAAACGCCATTAGAACTATGGTCCGGCTTCATTGGCTTGCAACAGAACAAAGATAACTTTGCCCTAAGACCTCAGATCAGCTGGATGATTAGAAAAAAAGATATTGGAAATAAAGGACTGTTAAGCAAATTAAGAGTAGAAGCCCAAGAGGAAGGCATTGGCAGTGGTATATCAATCAAAGTAAAAGAATTCCCTCCCGTTCTGTTGGAACTGAAAGAGATTAAGAGCTTGAAGATAGAATTCACGAATGAGATTGATATCCCCAATGAACTCTCAGAAGTGAAAATCGGGAAATTAGAATTATCCGGAAAGATTGCAGGAAAAGGAATAGAGCGCATAAAAGAGTTATTTCCTAATACTGAAATTAAAATAAACGGAGCGCGGATAAGTAAATGATAAATCGGGCAAAAGTGACTGTTGCCATAATCATAGATATACGGGAACTTTATCATCAAAATGATTCTATATGCGTCATTTCTACAACATACACCTTTTTAAAAAGTCACAATCCAGAATGTTTTATGGATAGATAAAGAATAAGAATACGCTATATTTGCATATTCTTTCACTTATCTATGCTTCTTATGCAGAAAAGGGTTACTACTTAGAGGTGATATCATTACTACTTAGAGACAAAAGGGTTACTACTTATGGAGAAAAGGGTTACTACTTACGGAGAATACACTTATTTATGTCAGGTTCCGTACCTATTAGTACACTTTTAAGGAAGATTTCAATCCAAATAAAATGTAAACATTTCGATACCACGCTAATAGTCTATCCCTTGCAGATTTTAACTTGAATACTTTTATATTTATGAGTGTCCGGACGAATATAACGCATCCTCAGCAGATAAAAAATACAAAATGTCAAAAAGACAATAAGGTAAAGCATCGCCAAATTTTCCATTGAAGCGAGTCATACTTACAAAAAATCTTTCAATGTATGTATTCCAGGCGAATCCGCAAACAGAAGGTAGTCTTGTTAATAGAATCGTAAACTGATAAAATCAATAAAAGCTTCTTTTTTTCCGCACGGATTGTTGCACCAAGTAAAAGTTTGTTTTATTTTTGTGCCTTAACAATACAATTTATAACCTAATAGGCGAAAAACATTATCAATTATGGATACAAGCAAGATTGTCGGAGAAAAGATAAAGTCACTCCGTGAAAGCCAGTCAATCAGCATTGAGCAATTGGCTGAACGTTCCGGTTTAGCCGTAGAACAGATTGAACGCATTGAAAATAACATTGACTTGCCATCACTGGCTCCACTTATCAAAATAGCACGTGTTCTGGGTGTACGCCTGGGAACTTTCCTTGACGATCAGGATGAAACGGGTCCGGCCATCTGCCGCAAGACGGAAGCCAAAGACAGCATCAGCTTCTCCAATAATGCTATCCAGAGCCGTAAGCACATGGAATATCATTCCCTGTCCAAGTCGAAAGCGGACCGCCACATGGAGCCGTTTATTATCGATGTAGCTGCTACGGAAGACAGTGATTTCGTACTCTCCTCTCACGAAGGTGAAGAGTTTATAATGGTCATGGAAGGTATCATGGAAATAAGTTACGGCAAAAATACATATCTGCTTGAAGAAGGAGATAGCATCTATTACGACTCCATCGTTCCCCACCACGTGCATGCTTACGAAGGACAGGCAGCCAAAATTCTTGCAGTAATCTATACACCCATTTAGTGATAAATGATCAATGGTTAGTGACAAGCATTGTGCCTATCACTAACCTGACACTAATTATCCCAGTACTAATCATTTATCACTAAACACCTAATCACTATTTTCATGTTATACGAAAGAACGCTCGGCCAATGGCTGGAGCACTGGGCAGAAACCACGCCCGACAAAGAATATATCGTTTATTCCGACCGTAACCTGCGCTTCACCTGGAGCCAGTTCAACCGCCGGGTAGACGACATGGCAAAAGGACTAATTTCTATCGGAGTGGAACGCGGCACCCATGTGGGTATATGGGCCGCTAATGTACCCGACTGGCTTACTCTTCTGTATGCCTGCGCCAAAATAGGTGCCGTCTATGTCACCGTAAACACCAACTATAAACAGGCAGAACTGGAATACTTGTGCGAAAACTCAGATATGCACACCCTTTGCATTGTGAATGGTGAAAAAGACAGCGACTTCGTGCAAATGACTTACACCATGCTGCCGGAACTGAAAACCTGCGAACGCGGACATCTGAAGAGCCAACGTTTCCCGCACATGCGCAACGTTGTTTATGTAGGCCAGGAGAAACATCGCGGTATGTACAATACAGCCGAAATCCTCTTATTGGGTAACAATGTGGAAGACGAATGTCTGAATAATCTAAAAAGTCAGGTAACCTGCCATGATGTAGTGAATATGCAATACACATCCGGCACCACCGGATTCCCGAAAGGTGTTATGCTCACCCACTATAACATAGCTAACAACGGCTATCTGACAGGAGAACACATGAAGTTCACCAGCGACGATAAGTTATGCGTTTGTGTCCCCCTCTTCCACTGCTTCGGTGTAGTACTTGCCACCATGAACTGTCTGACACATGGCTGTACGGAAGTAATGGTGGAACGCTTCAACCCACTGGTAGTTCTCGCCTCCATACATAAGGAACGTTGCACGGCTCTGTACGGTGTACCCACGATGTTCATTGCCGAGTTGCACCATCCGATGTTCGATATGTTCGACATGTCCAGCCTGCGCACCGGCATCATGGCCGGCTCACTCTGTCCGGTGGAATTGATGAAGCAGGTGGAAGAAAAGATGTATATGAAAGTTACGAGTGTGTATGGTCTGACAGAAACATCACCGGGCATGACAGCTTCACGCATTGACGACCCGTTTGATGTTCGTTGCAATACCGTAGGACACGATTTCGAACACACAGAAGTCATGGTGATTGATCCCGAAACCGGAGAAGAATGTCCGGTGGGCGTGCAAGGCGAAATGTGCAACCGGGGCTATAACAACATGAAGGGTTACTATAAGAATCCGCAAGCCACAGCCGAAGTAATCGACAAGAACGGTTTCCTTCACTCCGGTGACCTTGGCGTGAAAGATGAAGACGGCAATTACCGCATCACCGGACGCATCAAAGATATGATTATCCGTGGTGGCGAAAATATCTATCCGCGAGAGATTGAAGAGTTCCTCTACAAACTGGAAGGTGTGAAGGATGTGCAAGTGGCAGGCATTCCATCGAAAAAATATGGCGAAGAAGTAGGTGCTTTCATTATATTGAAGGAAGGAGCGGATATACACGAATCAGATGTACGTGACTTCTGTACCGGTAAGATTTCACGTTACAAGATACCGAAATATGTATTCTTTATTGACGAATTCCCTATGACGGGCAGCGGTAAGATACAGAAATTCAAACTGAAAGATGTAGGGCTACAGCTTTGTAAGGAACAGGGGATAGAGATCATCTGATTTTAATCTCTGGCAGCCCTTCAAAGAACAAAGAACCTGCTCTCTAAAATATGAAAGAGAGCAGGTTCTTTGGTTCATAATATCTTTAAGTCATCGGCAGCGTAAAGTAGAACGTCGTCCCTATTCCTTCTCCTGAACGTACCCAAATACGTCCACCCATCCGTTCCACCAGCATACGAGAAACAGTCAGTCCCAGTCCGGTACCTTGCGCAAAGTTATTAATCTTACCGAAACGTTCAAATATCTTAGCCACCCGATTGGCCGGAATACCGATACCCGTATCTTTGACATAGAATTGTACGACATTTCCCCGAAGCTGATAACCGAAATGAATCTCTCCGGACGGAGTAAATTTAGCTGCATTACTTAACAGGTTCATCAGCACCTGCATGATTCGCATCCTATCTCCGATAACATACAGATTCTTGTCAACATCATCCAACGCCATTTTCACACCCTTATTAACTTTCATTCGGTGCCTTTCATATTCTTCAAGACAGGCTGCATACACATTTACTTTCTCCTTAACAAACCCCAAAGAACCCGCCTCCATAGCAGACAAGTCCAGAATATCATTAAACAGACACAACAGCAATTCCGAATTCTGCTCGATAATGTTGCAGTAATCATCCTTGTCTCCATCATGCCCCGGATCAATAACCAATCTTGAAAATCCTACAATCGCATTCAGAGGCGTGCGGATCTCATGACTCATATTTGCAAGGAATGCCGATTTCAAGCGGTCGGATTCTTCAGCTTTTACACGGGCAGCAGCTAACTCACGCTGTGCATTTTCCCGGCTCGTCACGTCCCGGCACATACACAACAAGTATTTATCTCCCAGTGGACATACCAGATTCTCGTAATGATGCGTCTCACCTTCAAACTGTAACGAATGCTCTCCTATACTGGGGAAACCGGTACGCACCACCTTTTCCATATTAGCACGAATCTTACGATATTCTGATTCCGGCACTATATCCTTCAAGTTAGGATGCGACTTATCTTTACCGGACAGACCTTCCACGTGATTGGTATCAGGAGAAGAAAGTAGTTCTATGTAGTCCAGATTACGATCAAAAACCGTCAACATATCAGGGATAGCCTCCAGTATTTCCTTGCCATATTTCTCACGGAAGCGTTCTGGCTCTTCATCCGGACAAGGATCGGTCGGCAGGGAGCGGCTTGCCAGCTGTTCTTCCAGTTCCCGGATTATCTCCAGCAGTTCTTCTTTCGTTTTATCTTTATAATCCCTCATTTCAAGGCAGATATGTTGTAGAGTGTCATTTTCGGGGAGCAAATATAGCATATCTTTTCAATTATATCAACACATATTGCAGGCTTTTATTTAAAAAAAACCAATAGCTTTTGTCCTACTAATCAGAATGTTCTATCTTTGCATCACTTTTTATTTTAAATCATTGATAGATATGTCTAAAGAATTATTCTCTACTCTGCCCTACAAGGTGGCAGACATTACGCTTGCCGACTTCGGTCGCAAGGAAATCGATCTGGCAGAACAAGAAATGCCCGGCCTTATGGCTCTTCGCGAAAAGTATGGAGAAACAAAACCGTTGAAAGGCGCTCGTATCATGGGTTCTCTGCACATGACCATCCAGACAGCGGTACTGATTGAAACCCTCGTGGCACTGGGTGCCGAAGTACGCTGGTGCTCATGCAACATATATTCGACTCAAGACCATGCCGCAGCTGCTATTGCCGCAAGTGGAGTACCTGTATTTGCCTGGAAAGGCGAAACGTTGGCCGACTACTGGTGGTGTACGCTTCAGGCACTGAACTTCCCCGGCGGTAAAGGTCCTACGGTAATCGTTGACGATGGCGGTGACGCTACCATGATGATACATGTGGGATATGAAGCCGAAAGCAATGCTTCTATCCTGGACAAAGAAGTCCATGCAGAAGATGAAATAGAACTGAATGCAATTCTGAAGTGCGTACTGGCTGCAGATCCTACTCGCTGGCAACGTGTAGCAGCCGAAGTACGTGGTGTTTCTGAAGAAACGACTACAGGCGTACATCGTCTGTATCAGATGCAGGAAGAAGGTAAATTGCTGTTCCCGGCATTCAATGTAAACGACTCTGTAACGAAATCCAAATTCGATAACCTTTACGGCTGCCGCGAATCTTTAGCCGATGGTATCAAGCGTGCTACGGATGTAATGATTGCCGGTAAGGTAGTGGTAGTCTGCGGATATGGTGATGTAGGTAAGGGGTGTTCACATTCCATGCGTTCATACGGTGCCCGAGTACTGGTTACGGAAGTAGACCCGATTTGTGCTCTGCAAGCCGCTATGGAAGGCTTTGAGGTAGTAACCATGGAAGAAGCCTGCACACAAGGCAATATCTTTGTTACCACAACAGGCAACATCGACATTATCCGTATCGACCACATGACGCAGATGAAGGACCAAGCTATTGTCTGCAACATCGGTCACTTCGACAATGAAATCCAGGTGGATGCTCTTAAACATTATCCTGGTATCAAATGCGTTAACATCAAGCCACAAGTAGACCGCTATTATTTCCCTGACGGACACAGCATTATTCTGTTAGCTGATGGTCGTCTGGTAAACTTGGGTTGTGCCACCGGACATCCGTCATTCGTTATGAGTAACTCATTCACCAACCAAACATTGGCTCAGATCGAGTTGTTCAACAAGAAATACGAAACCGGTGTTTACCGCCTGCCTAAGCACCTCGATGAAGAAGTAGCACGCCTGCACCTTGAGAAAATCGGTGTAAAGCTAACAAAGCTTACTCCCGAACAAGCTGCCTATATAGGCGTGAATGTAGACGGACCGTATAAGGCCGAACACTATCGTTATTAACGAAGTTGAGAGTTGAGAGTTTACTGCACTATAATGCTGCATAGTAACTCTCAACTCTCAACTTCATAAAAACTCCGTTTTTATGAAAAAGCTCCTCCCTGACCTCCTGGTCATCTTTATGTTTGCAGTACTTTCATTCGCCTATTTCTTCCCGGCGGATATAGAAAACCGCATTCTTTTTCAACATGACACGGCTGCCGGTGCAGGTGCCGGACAAGAAGCGACTCAATATCGCGAAGAAACTGGTGAGTATACACGCTGGACTAACTCTCTGTTCGGTGGTATGCCGACTTATCAGATAGCCCCCAGCTACGAGTCAACCCAACCGTTGACCTGGATACAGAAGGTCTACCAACTATTTTTGCCTACGTATGTCAACCTGACATTTATCCTGATGCTGGGCTTTTTCATCTTGTTGCGTGCATTCGGTATACCTACATGGTTGGCAGGATTAGGTGGATTAATGTGGGCATTCTCATCCTACTTCTTCATTCTGATATCTGCCGGACACATCTGGAAGTTTATCACGCTGGCTTATATACCACCTACAATAGCAGGTATCGTACTGGCTTACCGGGGTAAATATCTGGCAGGAGGCATTATTACAGCACTGTTCATTGCCCTGCAAATTCTGTCGAACCATGTACAGATGAGTTATTACTTCCTATTTGTCATCCTCTTCATTGTAGGAGCCTACTTTGAAGATGCATGGCGCAACAAGACCTTACCGCAATTCTTCAAGGCAAGCGGTGTGCTTGTTGTAGCTGCGCTGATTGGTATATCCGTCAATCTGTCGAACCTGTATCACACTTATGAATACAGCAAAGAAACCATGCGCGGCAAAAGCGAGCTCGTCGAAACCGGTGACGCCGCCAAACAGACCAGTAGCGGACTGGACCGTGACTATATCACCCAATGGAGTTATGGTATCGGCGAAACCTGGACCTTATTAGTACCCAACTTTAAAGGTGGTGCTTCCGTTCCCCTCGCCTTGAATGAAACAGCCATGGAAAAAGCCAATCCGACCTATGCCGGACTCTATCAGCAACTGTCCCAATACTTTGGTAACCAGCCTATGACGTCAGGTCCTGTATATGTAGGTGCTTTTGTACTATTCCTTTTCATTCTAGGCTGCTTCATCGTCAAAGGTCCATTGAAATGGGCATTAATCGGAGCCACATTCTTCTCCATTGTTCTTTCATGGGGTAAGAACTTCATGCCACTGACAGATTTCTTCATTGATTATATACCCATGTATAGTAAATTCCGTGCAGTATCATCTATCCTCGTTATTGCTGAATTTACAATTCCACTACTGGCTATTTTTGCTCTGAAAAAGATTCTGGACGAACCGGAGGTATTGAAAAAGAAGATAAAGTTTGTTGGTATCAGTCTGGCACTGACTGCCGGTGTAGCTTTGATATTAGCCGTGATTCCAGGAGCTTTCAGTTCAACTTTCGTCCCCGCACAGGAAGCGCAGATGTTGCAGAATGCAGTCAATCAGCAGATGATTCCTGCAAACGAGCTATCCGGTATCCTTTCCAACCTGGCAGAAATGCGTGCTGCAATGGTAAGCGCCGACGCACTGCGTAGCTTCATTATCATTGTAATTGGCTGCATGTTGCTGTGGCTTTACTATAGCGGAAAACTAAGAAAGTCATTCGTAATTGCCGGCATCGCTATTCTCTGTGTAGTAGATATGTGGAGTGTCAACAAGCGTTATCTGCACGATGACCAATTCGTCCCCCGTTCTGCCCAGGTTGACACCTTTAAGAAAACGCAAGCTGATGAAATCATCCTCCAAGACACTGACCCGAATTACCGCGTATTGAGCTTTTCCGGAGATGCATTCAGCGAGAATAAAACTTCTTACTGGCACAAGAGCGTAGGTGGATATCATGCAGCCAAACTGAGACGTTATCAGGAAATGATAGATCGTCATATTTCCCCCGAAATGCAGGCCGCCTATCGGGCTATCGCTACCGCAGGTGGTGAGATGGACAGTGTGGATGCTTCCAAGTTCCGCGTTCTGAATATGCTGAACACGAAGTATTTCATCCTCCCTGCCGGACAAGGACAGACAGTTCCTATCGAGAATCCATACGCTTACGGCAATGCCTGGTTCGTCAACAATGTGGAGTACGTGGACAATGCCAACCAGGAAATTGATGCCCTGAACACCATATTGCCAACAGAGACAGCCGTAGTAGATGCTCGTTTCAAAGATATTCTGAAAGGCATTACCACTGCCCATAAAGACAGTCTTTCCAGCGTGCGTCTGACAAGTTACGAACCGAACCGTCTGATTTATGAAACGAATAACTCTAAAGACGGCGTCATCGTATTCTCCGAAATCTATTACCCGGATGGCTGGATAGCCACCATTGACGGAGAGCCTGCCGACATTGCCCGCGCAGACTATATCTTACGTTCTATGTACGTCCCTGCCGGAAAGCATACCATCGAAATGCGCTTTGATCCGAAGAGCTTGCATGTAACGGAAGGCATCGCTTATGCAGCACTGGCTCTGATGGTGATAGGTATTATGATAATGGTGATTGTATATAGAAAGAAGCTGAGTTCACGCTAACTGTCCATAAAAAGGGCACAAGGTTATATCAGAAATCACCACAGATTACACAGATTCACACAGATTAAGGGAAAATGTTTTTCATATAGATAATCTATGCGAATCCGTGTAATCCGTAGTGAAAAATCAGTATTGAGAACTCAATAAATCAAATCCAATCATAGCTTAACCGATTTCTTCTTCCCACCATATGAAACCGATTTCGTAAATTTCGTCGACTGAACACTCCCTGTTCCATTCTCCTTATCCACTACAACTATATTGAACTTACGTGATTTCAACATACCGGGAAAAGTACCTTCCCGATCTGCGATATTCAACGTCCGGTTTGCATCATCCCAAGTAAACTTAATGGTTGAATAAGCACCTTTTTCATAGTTATAATTATCGTTTTCATCTTCATACAGCACAAATTCGCCATCAGCTCCGGGATAAATGCGTATCTCCAGATTATTCCATTTCTTCTCCGTAGAATACTGTACTTTCGGCCCAAAAGGAACAATGGAACCCGCACGTACATACAATGGAATAATATCGATAGGAACCTCTTTAGTAACCACCTGTCCACCATTCAATGCTTCTCCCGTCCAGAAGTCAAACCATTTGGTTCCCTTCGGAAGATAAACATCCTGTGTTCCTGTCTTGCTAAAATCTTCATACGGATCTTTCCACTGTTCCTTATCAGAGAATACATACATATTCCTAGTTACAGGAGTCACAAGAAATGCCTTTCCGAACATATACTGATTACTGATAGTGTGTACTTTCTGATCTTCGTTGAAGTCCATGAACAAGGCGCGAAGGAAAGAACCTGCATTATCAGTCACCTGCCATCCTGTTGAATACAGATACGGCAGCAATGCATAGCGCAGATTTATGTATTTCTCTTCCGAATCATACACCCAGTCACCCTTTTTGCCCAGATTGTAGATTTCCTTTTTCACACCACTTCCATGCGAACGCTGCATGGGCAGGAATGTACCATACTGAAACCAACGGGTATACAGTTCATGATAGGCTTTATTTTCAGCTCCACCATGATAAGGCCAGGCAAAGAATCCACCTATATCCGTATTCCAGTAAGGTATTCCCGATAGAGAGAAGTTCAAACCTGTAGGAATCTGCTTACGGAATGTTTCCCAATTACACATTACATCACCCGACCAGGTATTCGCCGCATAACGCTGTTGTCCGGCAAATGCACAACGAGTCAGCAGATACACGCGTTTATTAGAGGTTACGGCACGCTGATGCTCATAAACTCCCTTATTACTCATCAGCGGGAAAGCATTTACTACGCTACGATAAGTTCCCATCGCTGTCGGAATATCGAAATCTCTCTCCTGAACATCCAGATGGTCAGGTTCCGTTGAATCTGTCCACCAGGCATCAATTCCTTTACTGAACAGTCCTTTATTCAAGTGCTCCCAATAAATATCACGTGCTTTTTCATTATAAGCATCATAAGCTTTCACTCCCCCGTCCGCAGGCCATGTCTTGAAATTGAATAGAGCATTGATTTTCTCCAAGTCCTTGTACGGATTCGTATCCGGCCCGAATGAAGCCCATATGGAGATCATAATCTTCGCATTTTTCTTCTTCACATGATCAATCATCTTCTGAGGATCAGGGAACTCCGGATTATCGAAATTCATAGAGTTCCAGTTAGAGTTCGGTCCCCAATATTGCCAGTCCTGAACAATTCCATCCAAAGGAATTCCCAGTTCACGGTATTTATCTACAACTTCCATTGTTTCCTGTTGTGATTTGTAACGCTCACGCGATTGCCAGAAACCGAATGTCCACAACGGATACATAGGCGCTTGTCCTGTTAAGTCACGTATCTGCGCTATCACACCATCGGCGTTACCGCCATACATGAAGTAATAGTCCATACATTCTCCCACTTCCGAATCAAAGGACATCTCCTGCGGATTATCTGTATAAGTGGTCGGAGAATAATTATCCCAGAACATTCCATACCCCTTCGTCGACTGAATGATTGGAACACTGGCATGCAATGCACGCTGACGCATGAAATGTTTATGATTGCGCTGATTCAGATCATCAACCTGTTGCTGTCCCAGACCATAGATAGCCTCATCTTTATCCAGCAAAAAGGCCTGACGCACACTAAAAGTCTGATTCCCCGCATCATTGAACGGAGTAAACTGAGCACCATAATCTTTCTCGGTAAACAATGCCTTTCCTTGCTTGTCAAAAAAAGAAATCCGCCCGGTCTCCACATTGAAATCAACGCGTACAGCATTGCTTTTCAGGGAAACGGTTTCTCCTTTCTTCTCGGCCGTTACAGACATGCTTTCAGGACTCTTAACCACAGAAAGGCTTTTCTTTGTAAAGCTACGTCCTTCGGGTGCCTTCACCACACGTACAATTTCAGGGCTGATGAATTGGATCTCAATATCCATTCCCTGCGTAGTACCCGTTATTCCCTGCTTGGTTTGCCGGAAAGTTTGGGCCTCGACAGGTAAGATCGACAAGAAAGCCGCAGCCACCAGCATACTACTGATTTTTGAATAAAACTTCATGTTCATGGTTTCTTTTTTACTTGTTTATATTATGAATTACCTAATGAAAATAATCTATCTCAGTTGAGTGACCTCGGAAAATATATAATCATTTCCTTGCCGTGCCTTAACCCCGACTCTTGCATATAAAAACTTAGCAGCATCAGTCACTCCATTATCACTCAGGTCGAAAGTGAATTCATGCTCACCCGGAGTCAGATTGGTGAATGACTTCTCCGCTATCTTCGCGACATTATCCACCAGCTTCGTTTTGGATATATAGATCACCGCCCTGTCAATGGAAGCAGTCTCAACCACCTGGTTTATCTTGCATTTCACTTTTACCACCTTATTCTGAAAATCAATCTCAGTATCCTTGATAAGGAAATAAGGAGTAACCTCAACATCCAATATCTGATTACCTTTGATGTTTACTTCAATCGTATCCTTCCGGGGAATCCAAGGGCCTCTATCCTGCCTCAACACAATCTTATAGAAGCCATTATACATCAAAGAATTAAATTCTCCATCAGAGTTAACAAACAAATTGATGGCTCCCCGATCTTCATACTCAGGTCCTTCCTGATAGGCATACATCATGCAATCATTGTCATAGGCAGTCCCTCTTAATTGTAGTGCTTCACCTTCATAGACAAACCTACCCTTAAACTCACTTTTAGGCTCATCGAAGTTATCCAGCTCGCAACCGGTTACCAGAAACAAGCCAAGGATTAATATAAGGCTATTGATATTCTTCATTTTATTTAATCTAATCGTTAGTTACTATATTACTGTAATGGGTTCTTAACCAGCTTCGGATTCTTGTTAATCCAGCCATCATCAATCGAACCGTAATAACACCGCATGGTGAAGTTCCTTGCATTCGGCGCCATATAAGATCTGCTTTTCTCGAAAGCCCACTTACCATCATATGGTGAACCGGGTGCATACACCTTATAGGGGAAAAGGGAATACATCTGCGCAGTCGGACTGTCAATGACTCCATTCCATACAGTATGGGCAAGCCTCCAACGTCTCAAGTCCCACCAACGATGATCTTCAAAAGCAAACTCAACCCTATACTCATTCACTATGTGTTCAAAAGTGATCGTGGATTCCGTCAATTCTTTAATTCCACCACGAGCACGAACTCTGTTTATATATTCGACGGCCTTCACCTTGTTTGTTCCCCCTAATTCATAAGCTGCTTCCGCTGCAATCAGTAAAGCCTCTGCGAAGCGGAAACGGGGATACCACATCTCACTATTCTGCGTATCCGATCCTGCATTGGCGGCTTCATCCAGGAATTTACGTACCAAGAAACCGGTCTTATTAAACCTGTCGCCTGCCGTTGCCAATGGTCCGTCCAGTGCAGTGATTAGCTGCCCGTCTTCAGTGGTTGCACCTAAAGAGCTGATCTTTGTTTTCCATTGGCTCGGATTCTCTGTATCTTTAATCAACAAACCAGCTTGTAGAGCCACCGGCTCACTTCTATAAAGTGCATTAGGCCATATCACAGTTCCCCACAATCGGGCATCTTTCATTTCGAAAGGCTCTTCCGGATTATCATAGAACACAAAGTTACCATTAGCATCATGCGTCTTTATCTCGGCGTTGCTTCCATCCCTGTTTTCAAAAGATTCCACTAAATTGAGAAGTGCTCCCAGGGCATTTCCCTGTATTCCATCTTTCAAAGAGAAAGGCATACACCAGGCTGTGAAGTTAGTCGTCACCTTATCCGTCACAGATCTGTCCAAAGCCCAAATAACTTCTTTATTATTCGATTTCTGGCATACAGCCTTATAAAAGCTCAATCCTAAATCCTGAGGATCGGAAATCTGCAATTCATAAGGACTGTTTTCTATAACTTCCTCAGCAGCAGCCAATGCAGTCTCATAGTATTTAGTAGCCAAATCAGCCGGAATACCGACTTCTCCATTATCTGTCTTCAGAGTCGGAGTAATCTTATTACCATAATTTGCAATGGATCCTGCATACACGGCAGCACGTGCCTTCAACATTAAAGCCGCCCATTTATTGGCCCGGGCAGAATTTATAGTCGTTTGTTCGGTCAGCTGGCGGGCAATTTCATCACATTCGCTGATTACATAATCATAGATTCCCGCCTCTGTGGAACGTGGCACCTGATAGGTTTCCACATCTATTCCCGATTCATAATTAAACACCTGGTCTCCAACAAGCGGCATACCGCCCAAAGTACGGGCCATATGGAAATAATGCCAGGCACGCAGGAAACGAGCCTCTCCTTCAAAAGCCTTTTTTTCACTTTCCTGAAGTGCACTACTGCCCCTGACGCCCTGTAAAAACAAGTTTACCCGGCGGACAAAGTCATAATCACGGACTCTCCATGAGTTCCGGTCATACTCCGTAAATATCACCCACGGACTTCCATAACATTTATTAGCTTCGTCCAACTGGTCGTAACTCCCAAAATCCCCATTATTCTGTCCCCAGTTTACTTTGCCATACAAATTTGAAAGTACAGATAATACAAGCTCCTTATCTTCATAAATCATACTCTCAGGTATCACATTTTCAGGTTCCTGATCCAAAAAGGATTCCGAACAACCGGTAGCCCCCATTAAGAAAAGGGCGGATATGATTATCAATTTTATTTTTGTCATCTTGATGCGTATAAAGGTAATTAAAAATCAACGGAAAAACCAAAGTTCACTACTTTCATATTCGGATAGGCCATACCGTTCTCCGCTGTAATTTCAGGATCGATATCAATATCAATATTCTTCAGAGCGAACAGGTTTTGCCCTGAAACATAGAAACGGCAACGGGAAATTCCGACTTTTGAAGTCCACTTTTGAGGTAGAGTATAACCTATCTCCATATTTCTCATCTTCAGATAAGTCATATTGGTATACCAGAAATCACTGGGCCAATGTGTGCAGTCACTATTATTCCGGGTACGTAGAGCCAACGGGTATTTGCCGATATTAAAACCACTGTCAGCATCCCAGATATCCACAAGTCTGGTTGAGTTATCCCAAAGGTATTGAGAGAGATTCTTATTAGGATCGAAATATCTCAGGAATCCCTGTTGAACATATGTATAGGCTGTTGCTCCTACAAAATCTGCACGGAAATCAATTCCCTTCCAATCCAGAGCCAGATTAAATGCAAAGTTCACCCACGGTGTTCCTCCTTTACGATAGCCTATCGGACGCCAGTCGGCATCATTAATCAAACCGTCACCATTCATATCCTTATATTTGGCATCACCCGGTTTCAACGTAATATTTCCCTGATGGTCCTGGTCAACAGGATGGTTTGCAATCTCCTCCCAACTCTGGAATTGTCCATCCGAAACGAGTGAGAACTCCACATCCGTATAACGTCCCTTTATATTTCCTGCCTGATAACGGAACTTTTGCCATTCACTGGAGAATCTAGGCTTGTATCGGTCTCCCACATACCAGCGTGAATAAGTAACGTTACCTCCTACCGTATAATTCACATCTCCGATTCGGTCCCTCCAATTCACAGAGGCGTCGAATCCCCTGGCATAATTAGAGTTCAGGTTTTCCTGAGGCAGTGAGAATCCCACTTCTTCCGGAATCTGCACATCATAACGGCTTGCCAGCAATCCGGTCTGATCTCTGTTGAAATAGTCAAAAGAAGCATTCAGGCGATTATCCAGGAACCCCAGGTCAATACCGATATTCAGTATCTTAGATTTACCCCATGTAATATTATCAGTAGCCAATCCTGTAACAGTACTGCCTGTAACCAGTCCTCCATCGATCACAGCACCACCGCTATTATAATTATAGCCTACAATATGACTTAAGGCCGTACCCAATTCTTCACCTAACACACCATACGAAGCACGGATTTTCAGATTGGTGATATTGTCTTTCAGGAAATCGACATCCTGCCAGAACTTCTCTTCCGTAACCCGGTAACCGATAGAAGCCGACGGGAAGAATCCCCAACGTTTACCCCGTTTATAACGATAAGAGCCATCATATCTGCCGGATAATTCTATGATGTACTTATTTGCGTAGTCGTAGTTCAGGCGACCTATATATCCCATACGTGTCTGCGGGTTACCAATGCCATCGGTAAAATTAGACAGACTGGTTTTATCGATATAAGGGATTCCATTTGCCGGAGGATTTCCCAATGCATACATTCTTGGATAAGTGCCTTTCTTTGCCTCAAAGCCCACAACGGCATTTACATGATGGAGTGCAAACGTATTTTCATACGACAACTGAATATTGGAAGTCAGTTCTTCTTTCATCTCCATACTTCTTTCCGTATAACGTGCCGTACCTGTTTCCACTACATTGTAGACATCACTCTCTTTGTCATACTCATAGAATTTATAGGAGTATTCCCGGTTCGACTGTCTTCTGTTTGCCAGCCAATAGCTGAACAGTCCTCTTGCCTTCAGGCCTTTCAGTATTTCATATTCGGCAGTACCGTTAATCTGAATAACCTTCCACTGATCCTTATAACTGCCTGCATGCTCGTAATTCATCCATCCGAAACTGTCTTGTGCCCAAGGTGCCGATATAGCCGGATACTTAGGATTATTATTGGCATAAGGCTTTTTAGTCGGCAAGTTATTATAAGCTCCATAAATAGGCAGATTGTAGTCGTCACCCGGCAACCCCGGATTATCGGTAGTCTCTATGCGTCCGTTGATTGCTACACCGACTTTGAACCTGTTCGTAATATCAATGTCGATATTAGACTGCATATTGGTTCTGTTGAAGCCTTTAAAACCTCTGATATTCCCTTCCTGATCGATATGTCCCAAGCTCAGGTAATATCTGACTTTCTCCGTGCCACCGGATACATTTGCATTTACATAAGACTGCGGCGCACTCACCCAAATATACTTATACCAGTCGAAAGAAGTATGGTCTTCGTCAACCTTATCCACCCATTTCTGGTACTCTTCTTTCGTAACGGTTCTCGGAGTTCCATTTATAGTTTCAGTCTGTATGATAGCCGCCAGATAATCTTCTGCCGAAGCGGGTTTTGGATAGTTGGAAGGTAACTGCCATCCATAATACCCATTCACATTGACCTTCAACTTTTGATTCTTCTGTCCTCTTTTGGTAGTAATTACCACTACACCATTAGCGGCCTGCATACCATAAATAGCCGCCGAAGCATCTTTCAGTACGGAAACAGATTCGATATCATTGAAATCCAGATTATTCAGGTTACCGGAATCTTTCTGCACACCGTCAATAATGATTAAGGGTGTTCCCATGTTTCTGATCTGGATATTGGGAGCGGCACCCGGACGTCCGTTATCCTGACGGAAGTTTACACCGGGGAGCTTACCTACCAGTGCACCTGTAGCCGTTACCGACTTTGCATGTGCCAATTCCTGTGCACCCACAGAAGAAATTGCACCCGTAACGGAAGCCTTCTTCTGGGCAAGTCCAAAACCGGTGACTACCACTTCATCCAGCAACATACTATTTTCTTTCAGCGTCACAACAATATTGTTTTTGCCGGACACCGGAACTGTTTGGGTGATATATCCTATAAAAGAGATAGTCAGGACATCATTAGAACGGACCGACAGTTTAAAATTACCTTCTACATCGGTTATTGTACCATTCTTACTTTTCTGAGCAACTACACTGGCTCCTATCACAGCTTCCCCCTGATCATCCACAACAGTTCCGCTGATATTTATATTATTCTGTGCAGCCACATGAACAAAACTCAGAAGGACAATCAGTGAAAGTATCAGCTTCTTAAGATTCGATTCCGGTAAACGATACCGGTAGTTTGGTGTTAAAAACAGATTATGATTTTTCATGCATTAAATGATTCATAAAACGGTTAATTAATTAAAGTTAGAAATAAAGGTAAAAAACATGATACGACTTTTAAGGTGCATTTTCCATGGCAATTGATTTATGGGTTAATACTCGATTATTTCAATTGCAAAAGTACTGGGAAGACGACTCTGAGTAGGGGTCAGCTCGTTGCTTTTTAAGGTACATTTCGTTGTTTTCAAAGGAAAAATGCACAGTAGGCAAGGTTTTTACCTGAATCTTGCCACCATGATGGCAAGGGTTTGCCAATTAACTGGCAAAAACCGGCATGCAATAAGATACGGCTAATTACACTAATTGGGATGGAAATGAATCAACTCTCCCCAGTCATATTAGTCTTATATTGGGAAGGCGTTACACCAAACGCCTGTTTGAAGTACTTTGTGAAATATTTAGGAGTATTGAAACCAACCATATCAGCCACTTCACCTACCTGATATCCTTTATTCAGTAATTGAGCAGCATGCTTCAAACGAATGGAACGGATAAAATCAGAAGGAGTCTGGCCGGCAATTGCATTCAATTTACGATATAGTACCGTACGCTCCATCCCAACATCAGCACTCAGCTTCTCTACCGAATATTCGGGATTATCTATATTCTTTTGAATCAATGCGCAGACCTTCTCTATAAACTGCTCATCAATAGAAGTGATGGTAACCTCTCCCGGATTAATATTTATTCCCTGTGAAAAAGATTTCTGACGGGCTTTCTCTTCGTTTATCAGTTTCTGTATTCTCAATAGCAGAATATCCAGATTAAACGGCTTGGATATATACTCATCCGCACCTGATTCGTACCCGAACAATTTACTTTCGTCCGTAGAACGGGCAGTCAGTAATATGACAGGGATATGTGACACCTGTATATTGGACTTGATGCGTTTACATAACTCAAGTCCATCCACTTTCGGCATCATAATATCACTGATTATCAAATCGGGGAACTTTGTAGTGGCAATCCGTTCTCCTTCTTCCCCATCACCTGCTTCCAATACATTGTATTTCTTGGAAAGCAGTTCAAACATGTAATGCCGGAATTCTTTGTTATCTTCCACCAGAAGTATAGTGTACTCTTTATCTGTTTGCAAGTCCTGATCACTTTCCGCATCAGGGTTCAATTCATCCCCGATGAAAGTATCTTCCACTTCCGGTAACTCCGTATCCACTTCTACATCAGTGCGCACAGGTAGATATACAGTGAACAAACTGCCTTTATTTACTTCACTCTCCACTTCTATCTTTCCGGAATGCAACTCTACATACTCTTTCACCAGATGAAGACCAATTCCACTGCCTATTTTATCTTCTTCCTCTTTCACCTGATAGAAACGCTCAAAAATATGGGAAAGATTCTTTCGTGGAATCCCTGTTCCGGTATCTTTCACGCAAAGACGGAAATACTGTACCCCGTCCGATTCCTTACAAGTATCGAAAGTTATCGTCACCCTGCCTCCTGCAGGTGTGAACTTGAATGCATTAGACAATAGATTATTCAGTACCTTTTGTATCTTCTCACGGTCGAAACTTATATATAAATCTTCTGTAATCTTATCATCTATCTCAAAAGAAATCTCCTTTTCCTGAGCCAGATAATCAAAAGAGGACTTTATCGAAGACACAAACTCCGCTATATTCCCCTTAACAAGAAACAGCTTCTCGCCATGAACTTCCAAACGTCTGAAGTCCAGCAATTGATTGACGAGGTTCAGCAGTTCTTTGGAATTACGGTAAATGGATTGTAATCTCTTCTTCAGGGCCATGTCGCCGACTTCCTTAATAAGAGATTCCAATGGGGTTATGATCAGAGTCAGCGGTGTGCGGAATTCATGGCTTATATTGGTAAAGAAGCGGAATTTCATTTGATTCAGTTCTTCTTCCTGAGCTTTTTGCAACTTCCTCTTATTCATTCGCAAATAACTGGAAAGGGCCCAATATATGGAAAGGGCAATCAACAGGCAATAAATGAAATAAGCCAAAGGAGTTTTCCAATACGGGTCCTTTACAATGATTTGTATAGTTGCACAACTGCTTCCCCACTGCTTACTGTTGTTTGCCGCATATACTTCCAGATCATACGTACCCGGAGGAAGATTGGCATAAGAGGCAGTTCCTGTCCCTGTGGGAGAAACTATTTCATGCCACTCCTTATCCAACCCCTTCAGCCGGTAACGATAGTGAGTCTGTGATCTATTGATATAATTCAGTGCAGAGAAATCAAACGATACAAAGTTCTGGTCATAATTCAAGATAATCTTTTGAGTTGCGCTTACAGGCTCGCTCAATAGTATATTGCCATCATAAGCCTTATCCATCTCCACCTTTTTCCCGAAAAGATGAAAGCTCACGAAGAGAGGCTTCATATCCTGTTTTACCGGAGGCAGTTTATTAATTCGGAATTCGTTGAAACCATCAATTCCTCCCATCAGAATCACATCATCCTTCGTTACATATACGGATCTTTCCAGGAATTCCCGTTCTATCACTCCATCACTATGGTTAAAGTTGGAAAAAGAGTATTCTGTTCTTCCTCCTTCCTGAACTACATTCACACAAGATATTCCATAAGAAGTGGTAATCCACATCACGTGGTGACGATCTTCGGATATTGCCTGTATACTATTGTTTACCAGACCATTCTCCATATAAAACATCCTGATCTCTTCATTCTTTGGATTCCAGACTATCAGGCCATCCTGTGTGGCAAGCCAAATCAGGTTACGGCTATCTACGTACAAATCAGAATAACGATGGATATCATAGAAATCTTGCCAAGCCTTTTTATCTTTAAACACCGGTGCAGTCAGAACCTGATTTTTATAATCATAGGTAAACAGTCCTAAATTGCAGATTCCTATCAGCATACCCTCTTTATAATTCCTGATCTGCGAAACGGAGTTGATTTGTCGTCCTTCACTTTCTGCTATCTTCTTAAGTTCTCCGGTATCAGGATTCAAAAGACACAGGCCATCTATATATGAACAGATATACAGGTTCTTATCCGGTGCTTCAAATACCTTCGCCACATCACGTACAGGATAACTTCTGCTCTTTCCATTCTGAATACAGAATAATGCCTCAACCGATGAAAGCCATATCCGCTGCCGGCTATCTTTAGTTAACCCATTGCATCGTAAATTGCGGGGTAATCCTGCCTCAACAGACAATTTGCTCTCAGATAAAGAGTACCGTAAAAGTCCCTGGCGGGTACCTACCAAGATTTCGCCATGAGTATCTTCTACAAAACACGACACACTAACTTCCCCATTCTGATCAATATTAGGGAAGAACACTTTACCTATATTTTTGAATTTAAAGCGGTTAGGATGGTAATAACATATTCCCCTGTCCAAAGTCCCGATCCAAGTTCCTCCCTGATTATCATTAAAGACTGTGCTGACTTCCGTTTTTATCTCTTTACCATCTACAAATTCCAGCGTAGGGATAAATTGTTTGTTTTGCAGCTTTTCATCACATACCCACAGGCCAGCCTGACTGGTGATCCATATATCGTGTTCTTTACCTACAGAAAGCACATTCAGCCTATATTCAGTCTCTAATATCACTTCCCACTTACGCAGTTCAATATCAAACCGTAAAGCTTCAGTCTTTCGCCCATTCATCAAATAGTACAAGTACTTTCCCCGAGGGACAACCAACAGGGTAGCAGACCTATCCTGCTTTTCAACCAGTGCATATTCCCGGTATAATTCTCTGGATGTTTCCAGATCATAACAGGCCATGAGGCTTGAATTGTAGAACAAGAAAACTTGCCGGTTTACTACCGCAATATCCAGAAGCCTGTCACGTACATCTCCGTTCGTTGAAACATCCTTCAGAAACTCAACTGTCTTTCCCCCGGCATAATCCCTGTACAAGAGTACATCATCATCCGTCAGCATCCAATAATTACCTGACTCATCTACAAAGAAGTTCACTAGCGTCCCCTTTACACCATAAGACTTAAACAGATCGTCCAAATGCTGTTCAAAGCATTCTTCATTGATGTTGATGGCCATTAGTTTATACCAGTCTTTGATATAAATATAGTCCTCATTCACATAAATGCGATGATGCCCAACATAGTCATTAAGAGGAATTATGTTACTTTTATTATAATGAAAATATTGAAAAGAAGTTCCATCGTAGATGCTAACAATCTCATTGGCATTGATTGCAATGCGCCCATCCCGCAATTGAATGATATTGCGGACTCTGTTACCCGAAAGTCCGTCACTGCAATCAATGGGAGTAAACGCATAGTGATCTTGTGCATGAAGCGAGGAGCTGAGCAGTAATATGATAAACAGCAAATACTTCCCTATTCTTATTTCACAGTTTTTGTTTTTCATATTATTAATGTCGGTAGATTCAATACAAAAGTAGAGAAAAATCTTATAGCACTACTAAAATGATGCAAAAGAAAACCGCCTTATCCCTCAGTGGAATAAAACGGTTTCCTCTACCAACAGCTACATGAAAGTAGCTTTAAACAAACTAATACCTAAATCTATTTACCGATTAGGAGTATTCCAAGCCTTTGTTTCATCACAATACACCGTCAAAACTTGATCACCGACCTGTACTTTAAAACTTCCCTCTTCCAGTCTCCATTTCCCATCCAGATCTACAAATGCCAGATCTTCTGCTTTTACTTCCATTGTCACGGTTTTCTTTTCTCCCGGAGCCAGTTCCACTTTATGGAATGCCCGCAAACGACGTACATCGGGAGTCAGGGAAGCTATTTCGTCACTGGTAAAAAGCAATATGGACTCTTTACCCCTACGCTCTCCATCATTAGTTATATCAACAGAGAAAGATAATACATCAGCAGGTTTAAAATGACTCTTGTCTACTTTCAGATTGGAGTAAGTAAAAGTTGTGTAGCTCAGCCCGTAACCAAATGCCCATTGCACAGACATTACTGCATTATAATTATAAGCTCCTTCCATAGTATCCATACTTTCACAAGGTTTGTGGTCATAATTAGCCAGTGAGTGTACATAACGAGGATATGTATAAGGCAGCTTACCACTCGGATTTACATCTCCATACAGCACCTTGGCCAAAGCATCCCCTCCATAGTTGCCCGGCAGATAAAGATGTACAACTGCTTTCGCCAAAGGTTCTATCTCTGAAATGATACGGGGACGGCCTTCATTCAAAACCAGTATAACAGGTTTTCCGGTAGCAGTCAAAGCCTTTGCCAACTGCAACTGATTGCGGGAAAGAGTCAGATCCGAAAGATTTCCGGGAGTTTCAGCATACGAGTTTTCACCAATACACAGCAAGATATAATCAACTTTCCGGGCAGCTGCGACCGCCTTCTCTATTTCCGGCTTATTCTCTTCCCAATAAAGGATATCAATAGTGGGCGGATCAGCAGTCTTATAAGTTACTCCCGGTTCATAAGATATCCGGGCATGACCAGCTCGTTGAATCACCGCTTCCAAGATCGTATTGTATTCTCCGGCATATACGTCAGCCTTCTCCCCTTGCCAGGAGAGGGTCCACCCTCCATTAAGTGTACGCATCGAATTAGCATTAGGACCGACTACCAGTACCTTAGCTCCCGTTTGGAGAGGCAAGATACCACCTTCGTTCTTCAGCAAAGTAATGGACTCTTCCGCAGCCTTTCTGGCAACAAGAGCATGTTTGTCACTTCCGAAATCAGAATATTCCGAAGGACTCCAATAAGGACGCTCAAACAAATTCAGCCGAAACTTCATCCGCAGGATACGGCGAACTGCATCGTCAATACGTTCCATAGATACTTCTCCTTCCTCTACCAAATTTTTCAGATCAATGCAAAAGCTCCATTCGTAAGGAGTCATTGCCATATCGATTCCTGCATTGATTGCCAACTTAATAGCCTCTTTAGCCGAACCACAGATTTTATCGCGCTGATAAAGATTATTAATATCCGCCCAGTCAGTAACAATTACTCCGTCCCAATTTAAGTCTTCTTTGAGCCATTCGGTCAGTAAAGTGTAGTTAGCATGAAAAGGAAGACCGTTGTTTAAAGCCGAGTTCACCATAACAGATAACGCACCCGATTGAATCGCATTCAGGAATGGTTGGAAATGCCGTTCGCGTAAATCCTGTTCGGATATACTGGAAGGAGTCCGGTCTTTACCGGAAACCGGAACCCCATATCCCATAAAATGTTTAAGGCACGAGGCTACCTGACTATCCCCTATCCGATTCGGATTATCTCCCTGATATCCCTTTATACATGCCATTCCCATCTGAGATGCCAGATACACATCTTCTCCATACGTCTCATAGATTCTCGACCAGCGGGCATCACGTCCCAGGTCCAATACCGGAGAGAAATTCCAGGGGGCATTCCCCGCCTTGGTTTCGTAGGCTGCTATCTGAGCCCCTTCATACACTAGTTGGGGATTAAAAGTTGCCGCCATACCAATCTCATGCGGAAACATTGTGCCGCCTATTGTGAAAGTGGTACCATGCATCTGATCGATACCGTAAACCAAAGGGATACCGGTTTCCTCAATGGCAACTTTCTGTAACCCCGAGATAATAGACGCCCACTTGTCTACAGTTTGAGGAACGTTGGAAGCAGTATTCAGGATGGAACCCACTTTATATTTCCTCAACACCGTATCTACTACAACCGGATCCAGTTCCAACGGGAAAGTAGTATGATAGACATTATCCCCTTTGGTCACCACGTCAAGTGTCAACTGTGTCATCTGGCCGATTTTCTCTTCCAGCGACAAACTCTTCAGAAGACTGTCCACCTTAGCCTCCAGCTGCTTATCTACCGGAATAACCGGAGTTGCGTTGTTTTCCGGATGCTTGCAGGAAGTAAATAATAAAGTGGTCAGGGTACAGACTATCAAAGTTGGTCTCAGATATCCTCTCATAACTATTTCACAGTTAAGTTTTCAACAAATTCATTGATTTCCAAATCTTCCCTAACCATCTTCTCACCATTGATTATAACATTTTCAATAGTAACATCCCTGGTCAAACGCTCGCTGTCAAACCCTTTTACAAGCGATTTTCCCACTTTATTGCGCCCGGGATATTCGGGGTTATAGAATATATTACGGATAGTCACATCTTCAATGGTCCTTCCCGGTACCAGATTGTCTTCACCCGTATTCTGCTGTACGGCGAAGTAGAAGAGCTTGCCTTCCTCTATATTTTCCACTCGGAAGTCTTCAAACAACAATTTCCTGACAGTATTATTGTCGCCACACGTCACAGCAAAGCATCCCTGATAAATAGGAGATAATTCATGATGATCCAGGACATCAATATTTGTAAAAGTCAGATTCTCTATTGTATCACCACCGGGGCGTGTAGCATCTCCATGAGTACCGATATTAATAGGATGCGCATTATCGGCCCAAAGAACAGAATTCCGCACACTGATATTACGGCTGTCTCCCAAAGAGCCCTGACGACTGGCATAAATGGCAATGCAATCATCACTATTCCGCATATAGAGATTATCAATAGTGATATCACTGCTGCTGCGCATATTGATACCGTCCCCCCAGATGATACTTGAAAAGCTTTTCAGATTCCTGATAGTAACATCGGTAGTCTGCCCAACCAGAATACTGGCACCATTAGGGTCTACGATGGTGATTCCGTCAATCTCAACATGTTTTGAGTTCTCAACGATGATGGCATGATTCTTCGGCTGCCTGATTTGCCCACGGCCTATGACACGTACATTTTCCACATTGGCAATTTTAAGACTATAAGTCAGGATGGCATCCTTGTCTAAATAGACAGTAGTGTTACCGGGTATCCAGACAATATCATCGTTGGAATTACCATGTTCACCGGGACCCAAATACATGACTCCTTCAGTATCCGGAAAGACTTGTTCCTCCGCTGCCTTGTCCGCAAAAAGTTGCAGGTTACCAAATCGGTCGTCATTGAATTCAATGCTCAGGTAAGCAGGATTATCCAGATTGAAATAAATACTGTTTCCTTCCTGAGTATATGCTATATTCTTATCGGTCGGCCGGATGTTTACTTTCCGTATAGACTTTTCTCCATAAGTCACCATCACTTCCATTGCGGAGGTCATATCGAACTGTACAAAGTAACTGGTACGTACATTATGCTTATCCACGGTGGCGGTTTTGACTTGGAGCGCCTGCCATTCCTGACTGTTTCCTACTTTTCTGACTTTCACTGTATACTTCTCCTGAGAGGGCTGTGGGGGCAGCGTCCCAGGGATATCCGGATCGGTGCAAGCAGCACAAGCGGTCAGGATAAATACAAAGGAAAGTACTATAATGGTACTGAATAATTTCATTGGATTATTTAAGTTATAAATTAAAAACTACATGATGTATAAGGAATCATCACAGATTTATTATTTCCAGAACGGATTCTGCACCAAATTAGGATTGATATCCATTTCCGACTGCGGCACCGGGAACCAATAGTTCTTTTTCTGGAACGAACGGGTCTGGTATCTGGTACGCACAAAATAAGCATCCGGATCATTCTTGTCATCGCTCAACTTGGAACCGAAATAATTCATTCCGTAGAAGTCTCTGTTAAGTATTTCTTCACCTATTTTCAAGCGACGGATATCCATATAACGGATACTGGATTCACAACACAATTCCACACGACGTTCCTTATAAATGGACTGACGCACTTCTTCCTGTCCCTGGGGTTCGGTTATCATACCGGCTCCAGTACCATATTCCGGAATACCGGCACGCACACGGATAAGATTGACGTATTTCATTATATCCGGATTGCCGGGATCACATTCGTTCAAAGCCTCAGCATAATTCAGATAGGCTTCCGCCAAACGATAATTTACAGCTGGACGATAAGGAAACGTGACGTTCACATTATCCCTGTCCGGATGCGCCAATTTATTCTGCAAATAGCCATTTCTTGGTGCATCCATAGAGATACCTCCATCCTGTTCTCCCTTCAGGAACATGGTCTGACGACCTCCTTCGGCCGTCTTACTGAACCAGGCACGATTATAAAGAACGGCAATATAGAAACGTGCTTCCCTGTGACAATACATATTGTAAGCACCCGCCATGGTGACCTGCCCCGGATTTACATTTCCCTGACACTCCTGCCACCCGGTATTCCTTACTTCAGGCTCTGTTGAGAATCCGGTTTCAGTATAGCCGGATGCCGGGTTAATGATCGGTTTTGAATAGTCATTATTTTCATAACCCAGGATAGGCGACAATCCGTTTTCCATGAAAAAGGCATCCACCAAGGATTGTGTTACTCCGTAAGAACCTGCACCGGGTACACTGCGAGGAATACTCCAACGGTCGATGGCTCCGTAATCGCCCGGATTGGGGTTTGCAAAAAGTATTTCCGTATTTCCTGCCGATTCCTTTGTCATCAGAATACCCCGGCATGAGAGGAAAGGATCTACCGTTCCGTCCGGATTGTAGACCGTATACAACTTCTTACCGGCGGCATGGGCAGCATCAATCAATTCCTTAGCCGCATTGGCTGCACGTTGCCAACGATTGACATCATATTCAGAATAAAAGAGTTCTTCACCATTGGGATTTTTATGATTCATGTAGTCCTTGTTTCCATTCAGTAAGGGAGACGCAGACAACAAGAGAAGGCGTGAACGCACTGCCAGACACATCAGTGAGGTAGCTCTGCCATACAGAGTAGGATTTGTATAACTTGCCGGCAAACCTTTCGACACTTCCAGTAACTCGTTATCTATCCAGTCTATAACCTGGTGTACAGGTACCTGCTGCATCATAAGTACATCATACGGAGCATCCAGATCAATCGGTTCAGCTGTAAACGGTACGGCTCCATAGAACTCTACCAACAATGCATAATAATAGGCAATCAGGAATCTTGCTTCCAATTTCATACGCTCCGCTTCTTCGACTGTCAGATTCTGGTTCTCAATAGGTTTCACGTTCTGTATAAAGATCTGTGCCTGACGTATTTTCTTAGGTAGTACTCTCCAATAATCATTATTATCTTCCGAACTTGGGTTCCAGTTACCCATTTGCTTACCCACGATGTCATAAGCGAACCAGCCTGTCCACTCGGCATGCGGTGCCATATCATCGCTCAGAGGTCCTTCCTGATGGTAATTGATAAACGTATTCGGGACACTTGAATAGATTGCAGAAAGCCATTCCAACGTATTCTGTCTATTATTGAACACCTTTTCCAACGTCAGCATATCATCCGGTTCCTTATCAAGGAAATCCGTACAGGAACTGAACGTCAACATAGCGATAAATAAAAATGTGATGTATTTCATATTCTTTTTCTGTTTTAATTGTTTTATAATCCAAACTCCAGGTCTTCTTTAGAAAGACAGATTAAATCCGAAAGATACGACTCTCGGGATTGGATATTTAGCTCCCGTACTGGTATCAAGCTCTGGGTCCCACATTTTGAACTTAGAAAATTCAAACGGATTGGAACAGGCTACAAAAAGACGGGCATTACTGATGAAATGTGGCAAAAGGGACTTCTTGGAAAAACTATAGCCTAATTCAATGCTCTTCACCCTCAGCATACTCATGTTGCGTACCCACCAGGTTGACGGTTGGGTATTATTTTCATTGATAGTACTGGACAAACGTGGCCAAAATACATTTTGACTCGGGTTTTCAGGTGTCCAACGGTCTTGATAGTTGCTATAGATATTTCCCTCCTTAGTATTGGCACCCGTACCGGGGATAAAGGTTTTCACACCCGAACCGATGATGCGGTAAGTCTTGCCATTACCTTGCAGGAAGAAACCAAAATCAATATTCTTATATCTCATATTCAATCCGAAACCGTAAACCAGCATTGGATCCCAGGTACCACCGATGGGCGACTGATCCAGAGCATTGATGATACCATCATTGTTGACATCCTTATATTTAATATCACCCGGACGGATATTATTTGAGAACTGCGGAACCGGAATACCTTCTTTCAGGATGCCATTTGCCACATCTGCAAAATCATCCTCCGTGAACAGACCTTCGTCTATGTAACCGTATATCTGTCCGATGGGGCGTCCTGTTCTTGCACGATTTGTACCAATGACGGTAACAGGTTCGTCTATCTCATCAATCCGGCTTTTAGCATAAGTCATAGTAGCCTGCGCCATTACTTCAAAATCCTTGCTAAAACGCTTGTTCATTTCAAGAGACAGCTCCACACCCTTATTCGTAGTCTTACCATAATTGGCATACGGATTATTGGTGAAACCGGTTGATGAAGGCACATTGACGCGTTGCATAAAGATGTCATAACGTTTATCCTGGAAGAAATCCACCGTCAGATTTATCGTATTCAAAATGCCTACCTCGACTCCGATATTCAGTTTCTTCACCTTTTCCCAAGTCAGATCAGGAGAACCGGCCAAGCCTTCCTGCATACCGCCAATGTATACATTGCCATCCATACCAAAAGTATATCCCGACACTTCATCGATAGTAGTGATATAAGGAAAACGGACAGCTCCACGGGTTGCACCGATACAATCGTTACCAACCAGACCATAAGACCCACGCAATTTTAATTTACTCAATACATTACGTACCGGTTCCATGAATTTTTCTTCGGATACAATCCATCCCAGAGCCACCGACGGAAAGAAACCGTAGCGCTTGCCCTTAGCGAAATTCTCCGAGCCATTGTAACCGAAATTAAATTCAGTCACATAACGGTTATCAAATGTATACGAGAAACGTCCTGCAATACCCATGAAGCGGAAAGGTTGCTTGTCACCAGTGTCGAGGTTACGCATATCGTACATAAACATACCCTGCACACCATGCTTACCAAACGTATTGGCATAGTTTGCCGAAAACTCTGTATAAGTGCTGTTTGTACCGTATTCTCCATACGAAGAATAATCCAAGTACTCATCTCCATTACCCAGCATATGCAAGTTCAATGTTCCATCCGGGTTCCTGCCGTTGGCTGGCTGGTAATATGTCGGATTTTTCGATCTGCGCACACCACTTGCCGAATAACGGTCGAAAGAGAAGAGCCCTTTTATTTTCAGTCCTTTAACCAGCATACTCAGATCTTGCTCTATGGAGAACAGCGTCTCAAGGCTACTCTCCTTTCTTGTCTGATATCCGGTCTGTGTCAGCCATGCCCAAGGATTAGCCCGGTTGGCAACCACAGGAATTTCGCCAGTGGAATAGCGTGTAGGGTGAGCAATAGGCGATGTGGTAAAAGCTGTCTGGAAGATTTCATCGAGCGAAGCATAATTACCATCCGTTGACTTCTTACCTGCGGACAAGGTATGATCCTGCAAGAATCCACCGATATTGACGCGCAGTAAAGTAGTAGGCGTAATATTGACATCCACGTTGGAACGCAGGCTGAAGCGGTTCAACCGATCCGAGTTGTCCCATTCATAACTCTTGTCACGATCCATAATACCTCTTGTGTTGTAGTATGATCCAACAAGACTATATCTCAGAATATCACTACCTCCTGTTACATCCAGATTCACTCTTGAATTTGTTCCGAATTTCTTTGTAATAGCGTCAATCCAGTTCACATCCGGATACAGGTCAGGATCTGAACCCGTACGATATTTTTCCAGATCCTCCTGCGAGTAAGGAATCTGGTTTCCCTCTTCCTTCGCAATGGCGTTCACAAGACTTGCATAATCATAAGCACCGATATAGTCGGGTGTCTTACCAAGAAATGTGATACCCTGTTCAAAACGGATATCGACAGATGGTTTTCCAATCTTTCCTCTTTTGGTATTGATAAGAATCACACCGTTAGCCCCCCTCACACCATATACCGCACTCGCCGCAGCATCTTTCAGGATAGAGAATGATTCTATTTCTGCCGGATCGATATTATCCAGACTTCTTTCCACACCATCTACCAATATCAGAGGATTGTTGTTGCCATTGAATGTAGAGATACCTCGAATAAAAAATGAAGCTCCATCATATCCCGGCTCACCTGAACGTTGGCTTCCGATAACACCCGAGAGTTGCCCTATCAGATTGTTACTGAGCGAACGCGAAGTACCTTTCTGCAAACTCGCCGGTCTGATGGTTGAGATAGATCCCACTACCGACTCTTTCTTCTGTGTACCGAATCCTACCACTACCACTTCTTCCAACAGGTTTTCATCTTCCTGCATGATAACATTGATAATCTGGCGCGAGCCTACCCTTTGTTCCTGAGTAGCCATTCCCATGTATATAAATTCCAGTGACACATTCTTCGACGGCACCTGTATGGTATAGTCTCCATTGAGATCTGATACGGTAGCCACACTGTTGTCTCCTTTCAGTATAACATGTACACCCGCCAGCGGTTCCGACTTAGTATCCATGATATTTCCACGGATAGTGATCCTTTGTTGCTGTTGTTGCAGATTTACTCCCAGCGTTCCGGTGGTTCCGCCACTTGTCATAGCATGTTCCGGATCAGATGCATAGCCTGCATTCGTGCTTCCTAAGAGGCAAACCAGCAAAACGGAAAAAACTCCTTTTCTTTTCCAGAAATTGTGATCTTTCATCATAAGTGCATTAATTAAAAGGTTATTATTAAATTATTTATTTTAAAAGGATTGTTCATTAACTCCTAATATAAACATTATTGATAAATTCTGGCGGCAAATCCTCCACCGGGTGCCATCCGAACCTTCAGTTTCCTGTCAGCCGGAATCTCGATAAGCTCTTTCTTATAGTCACGGGCATACCGGTAGGCATTCACTCCGTCACGGAATATTTCAGCTTTAAAGTCTCCCGCACCCAGAAAAGAAAGATCGATTTCGATGGTACATTCCTCCCAGTTAGTCATAGCACCGACATACCATATATTCCCCTTCTGACGGGCTGTCGCTATATATTCCGAGACTTTCCCGCAAAGGACGGTTGTATGATCCCACACAGTGGGTATACCGGCAATAAAACTTGTACATTCATGTTCACGTTCATAACTCGAAGGACTGTCACAAAGCATATTCAGCGGTGAATCGAAAACAATATACTCCGCCAGTTGACGACAGCGTGTACCTTGACTCATCGGTTCGTCATGAATGGCCCTGAAGTTCTCCCGCGAAGCATTATGCATAGCTCCTTGCGTATAATCGACCGGACCGGCCATCATGCGGATAAAGGGCATCGTCACATCATACGTCACCTGATCAACAAATGCAGTCGGAAACTTCATCTGTTCCAATCCGTGTACCCCCTCTATATTTACTACATTAGGGTAAGTACACTGTAATCCGGTAGGCTTATATGTTCCATGAAGATCAAGCAGCAGTTTATATTTTGCGGCAACTTCAGCAGCTCTATGATGAAAGTCCACCATCAGTTGGTCATCCCTTTCCATATAATCCACCTTAAAACCTTTGATTCCCATTTCAGAATAATACTTGCATACACTTTCCATATCCCGATCGAAAGGATAGTAGCCTGCCCAAAGAATAAGTCCCACATTCCGTTCTTTTCCATATCTGACAAGTTCCGGCAGATCAAGTTCTGGAACAACCTTAAACAAATCCGCCTCATTTTTAGGAGACCAGCCATCGTCCAGAAGGATATACTCTACACCATACCGGGATGCGAAATCAATGTAGCATTTGTAAGTCTCATTATTAATACCTGTTTTAAAATCAACTCCCAGCAGGTTCCATGCATGCCACCACTCCCATGCCGCTTTTCCTGGTTTCACCCATGAAAAGTCACCCTGTGGTCGGGTAGCCAGTTTAAACACCATATCATTATCCGCCAGTTCCTTATCATTTTCAGAAACGACCATGATACGCCAGGGAAATGAGGTTACACCGCTGACTTTCGCTATATATGGCTCACGAGACTTCACTAATCCCTGCAAATTCAAATAGCCGCCTTGCTCTACCTCCTTAGGATAAGGTGCAAAAACACTCTTCAACGTGTTACTCCCGTCACCATTATACAGATACATACCCGGATAATTTAATAAATCAGCCTCCAGGATGCAGAGTTTCTTTCCATTTCTCCCCTCAACCAGCAACGGAAGAAATGCTATACGTGATGTATCCCATTGAGATATATTCTCATATTTATAAATGTTCTCAAAAGGATTACCGAACTGGCTTTCCAGTGTAGCAACATTATCCCTTACATAAGGTATATATGCTTTAGCATCATGAAGGAAGTTAAACTCCGACAATTCATTTTCAACAATGATATCCCCCTTAATATCCGATTCAAAACGATATGCTATACCTTCATTGTATGCTCTGAAAACAATCCGGTAATTCCCTTTAAATTTCAGTGTCAACTCATTGAAGTTATCCCTTACTTCTTTCTTCTTATATATATCCGCATTCAATATCCGGTCTACAGTCTTAGTCTTTGTTCCGGACAGTTTCGGATTTATGCCGAAAGCCCGTCCCTTATCCAGACTCATATGAATGCGCGAGAAATCGAGTATCAGATCACCATCGTGCTTGATATTATATTTAATATCCGTCGTGCTTATTTTTATTTCCGATTGAAATTTCTCATCGGGCGAACATAGCACAAATGTTTTTTGTGAAAAAACCGGCGCCGTACAAGTTGCCATTAACAAGGCGAAAGCTATCCGAGTTACATGTTTCATTCTATCCATTGTTTTACTATATATATTACACATTACTTTTTAGTCTGTATCAAAGAGAAAACCTGCTTATTCAGTCTATGATTTCTCGTTTTCCCCGAGACAAATATATAGGGATAATGCATCACGCATTTTATCTATTCGTTTAGAAATGGTGCATTGTAGATTAGGTAAAAATGTAAATGGAAGAAATGAATATATGTATATAGGTTCTGAACAAATATGCACAATTATTCCCCTGCAAAAAGTGCATATTTGTCTTACCAACATATATAATACGTTGAAGAGGAATGAAATCGAGTTCGTTTTTACAACGTTCTTAATTACTGTTTACGGAATTTACCCGGCGTAGTATTATAGTATTCTTTAAACTGACGGCTGAAATGATTGGAGTTGCAATAGCCTAACTGATCCGCAATTTCGGAAGAGGTCATACTGGTAGTCAATAACATCTTTTTAGCCTGAGACATTTTTATATTAAGGATGAAGTTTGAAGGAGTTTGGTCCGTGATTCGCTTAACATTCATGTATAGCAGGGTACGGCTGATATTAAAATGTTTAGTGATGAGGTTGACCGACATTTCAGGATCACTCAAGTGCTGGAGAACAAAATCTGTCAGATTCTTCAGAAAGACTTCATCCGCATTGTTCATATTCTGCTCCGTAACGTTTGCCTGATCGAAATTAGAATAGTAAGACCGAAGTGCATTTTTATTCTTCAACATATTATTCATACGAAGAAGCAATTCCTGTATATGGATCGGTTTCTGCATAAACGCATCGGTTCCCGCCTGGAATGCCGCAATTTTACTTTCGGGCGATAAATCCGAAGAAATCAGTAATACAAGTATGCGATTGGTCTTTTCATTATCTTTAATGGTCTTGCACAACCCCAGTCCATCGACCTGAGGAGCCGTATTACTGATCACCATATCCACATTCTGAGATTTCAGTACCAATAAAGCCTCATCAGAATCTGAAGCTAACAACACATGGAAGTTCTTCTGTAACTTCTTCTTCAATATTTTCTTCGTATCCGCATCATCCTCCACAATCAACACCTGGAAGAGATTCCTTTCATCCATATCTTCATTTGAAGACTGAGCCTGCTCTTCCACATAGATGGTATTATCAATAATCTGATTGACAACCTTAATCCGGGGACTGATGAGTTCGAGATTGTCATCTTTATGCAACGGCATCTCTATTCTGAAAATATTCCCTTCGTTTTCGACAGATATAACAGACAGGTGTATATTCAACAATTTAACAATACTGTTGGCAATGGACAGTCCGATTCCCCCGTTAGAACGCATATCAGCTATTTGTATACTGTTATAAGGCTGAAAAATGGCAGTCTTCTGTTCCTCAGTCAGGCACGGGCCACTATTGAAAACATCCACCGTCACCACTTCTTCCTTATGAGCTATCTTCAAATAACACTTTCCTCCCTGTCGTGTATGCTTAAACGCATTGCTTAGTAAATTACCAATCAATATTTCCAGTTTATCGGAATCAAACAGAATAGGCAGAGAGGTCGTATCAGATATAAACTCGTGGGATATCTCCTTGTGCCTGAACAATGGAGTAAAGGCTTCATAGATATCATTCAAGAAACAGACAATGTCATATTTATCCATTTTGACCTTCGCATGCTGCGACTCGATATTTCTGAAATCCATCAACTGGTCGATAAGATATTGCAAACGTTTCACGTTACGCTTAAAAATATTAGTCTCGCTATCCTGCTCACTGTCATCAGGTAGCAGATCATTCTGCAAAGTAGATATAATGGCAAGAGGCCGCTGGAACTCATGGGACAGACTCGTGAAGAAATCCAGTTTCAGAGTATTCAATTTTTCCATTTCAGCCTGTTCCCTCTTAGATTGCGCCACCAGTTCTTTAGCTCTCCGCTGTTTCACGATAAAGGAACGTATGGCATAAATTACAATTCCAAGCAACAGAATATACAGCACTATCATATAAGGACTCAGCCAAAGCGGCGGGAGTACTTTTATTTCTATCTTTTTATCGGCAAGCACATCTCCATTATCAGCTTTCAGTTGGATATGCAATACGTAGTTGCCGGTAGAAAGTCCCGTAAATGATATCTCATTCGAAGCTGCATTCACATCATACCAATGATTATCATAATTTTCCAGTTGATAGACAATCTTATAGGGAGAGAGCGGTTGATCTGAATTATAATCTATACTTACCACTGCAAAAGAAACAAAGTTCTGGTCATTGTCAAGTACTATACGGTCGGTGTTGTCTATATGATTTTTCAGAATGGACGATCCGGATTCAACAGGTACATTAAACAATTTGAGTGCCGATATATACAGCACAGGCTGTATATGCTTTCGCTCTACCATTCGTTGCGGATCAAACTTCAGAAGTTTTTCGGTAGCACCAAAATAGATACACCCTTCTTTATCGGTATAGCTGGAACGCACATTAAATTCTTTCCCATCCAGCCCCCAGTCCAGATTAAACTGTCTGACTTCTTTTTGAGGCGTCACACGAAACAAGTTATTTCCGGATGAAAGCCATAAGTTTCCTTCTGCATCCCCTTCTATTCCGGCAATCGTATTGATTGCCTTATGTTTGATATAGAGTTGGAACTCTCCGTTCTCAAACGAAAATAATTCGCCCCTTCTGGTACCCAACCATAGGTGACCGTTCTTATCGGCATATCCACATTGAAAAGCAGTAGTAGGATCATCCGCCAACACATATTCTTTTATTTCCTTGGTCAGACGGTCGTAACCAAAAAGGGACATTGAGTTTATCAGATATACCTTATCATGACAAACCATACAATCAAAAAAGTTATAGTCGCTTCTGCCCTGGCTTGTCAGGATTCTTGAGAAAGTCCCCACTTTATGCAAATAAATATCAATTCCTTTATTGGTAGCCACCAACAAACTGTCTTCATTGAGAGCACACAAAGTCTGTACAAAACTTCCGGAAAGAGAAGTCGTATCAACGGATGAAGGCATATAATGGGTGATACGTTCGTCCGGCGCTATCTTATATAATCCCGAAGACAGACCTCCCGCCCAGACATTTCCGTCCAGCCCCATTTCCAGGCAAATAATATTATTGCTGATGACTGAATTCGTATGATCCAGCCGCTTGATGAATTTTCCATTCTCATCCAATATGCTCACTCCCCGACAATTAGTAGCAACCCAAAGCCTCGACAGCCGATCTCTCACGATACCATTGGAAGTGACGCCTCCTATATTATCTTTAGCATCGGTAAGAGTATAAAATTTCTTTGTAGAGTTCAGTTCTTTTATATAGAACAGTCCGGAGAAATAAGAACCGATAACCATGTTATGGGATTTAGTCCGATATATACTGGTTATAGCTACATTTTGCAGACTGTTATGGTTCGTCTCAAAGGCATAATTCCTAAACAAATGATCATTATAATCATATATCGCCAAACCATAATTATATCCAATCCATAGCCGGTTATACTCATCTTCTGCGATACTTGCAATATCTTCCAGATCGTTGACCTTGTATTCCGAAACAATGGTTTCTTTATGAAAATCATCATAAGTCCGGTTATACTTGAACAGTCCGTCTTTGATGGTTCCTATCCATATAATACTCCGTGAATCAGCATAAATACACAATCCTTTTGCAGGAGAGCGGTCCGCACCTTTCAGATTATATGTTTTCAGGATTTCAAAAGTCTTATCCACCTTATATACCTTGTCACCATTCAGTCCCCACAATACGCCATATTTATCACAAACAAGCCTCAGGAATGGTACACTGCTCTTAATGAGAGTCACTTCTTTATCTTTATACTTATATATATTACCATTACTCAATATGATAACATCGTTCTCGTAACGAAAGATAGAGACTGCATACATAAGTTCATTGCCATTGTACGTTATGCGGGAAAACCGACCGGCTTCATAGTCGTATACCTCCAAAAACATTTCCGCAGCTACAAACATCTCCTTTCCCGTATCGAACAAAGAGTTTATCGGCATACCGGAAAACCTGTCGATATGCGTCAGTTTCTTACTGTCATAAACATCCAGCCCATTGAAAGTACCGATCCAGATTGCTCCATAGCAATCATCATGAATAGTCGATATATTATTATGGGATATGCCTTCTTTTTTACTGATATGTATATAATTCTCTATTATGTTACTCTGACTCCACATCGGAAGCATAAAAAGCAGAAATAATATATGGCAGAATAGTGCTTTCATCATATTACGCAGTGTTTTTCGAAAAGACAAATATATTTATATTATTTCAATATCGAAGTGCTTTCATACTTAATTTCATGATAAGGATGGATGATCCTATTAAAAAGAAAACCGTTCCCTCCCCTCACGGGGGTGGAACGGTACAGTCAATAATACATGAAAAAACGCTATTTAGAGAGAGTCTCTACAGATTTGGTTTGTGAGGATGATCCTGTGGATGAGGTGGTTCTTGTGGCTGACGCATTTCCTGCCATTTGGCGTATTGCTCTGTCGTCAGGATTTTCTTGATCTTCTTTTCCTTCTTGGCAGCAGCTTTTTGCATCTTCTCCACATTGTCCTTTTCCATTGCAGGACGTTCACCCGGAGCTCCCATAGGCGGACGACCGCCTCCCATACCGGGTCCCATTCCACCTTCCATCGGTGGACGACCACCGCCCCTTCCGGAACGACTTCCCATCAAAGGACGCTGACCATTTCCTCTTTCAGTCATAGTCGCAAAATGTTCTTGTTGTTCTTTCAGGTTCAGTTTATATAGTTTATCGTACTGCTTGTCTGTCAGTTGCAGTTCTTCTTTCATCCGGTCCGTCATTTTCCGGGCAGCTTTCTCCGGTGAAGGAACTTCACGGGGCAATTGTTTCTTCTCCTGCTCCTGTGCTTGTGTACAAACCAGCCCACACAACAGACATACAGCTAATAACCATAATCTTCCGGTACTTTTCATTTTGCGTCAGTTTTTTATTACGATGCAAATGTAAGGGAGAGAAAGAAGAGCTGAAAATAAAATCTACGAAAGGGAAGGTTTTGTCGACGGAATAGCCAAATGAGGGATACTCATCCTCCGTTTTGCACCTCCACAGTAAGCATTATTAGGCGTTGACCTTGGTTAACAAGCCTGTCGACCAAGGTTAATCGGCTCGTTAACCAAGGTTGATAGGCCTGTTAACCAAGGTCAACACCCAACGATTCCTAAGGCTAAATAGATATATCCCTTGTTTTCAACAAAATAACACCTGATACGAGATAAATAAATGCCTCATCCGGATATGGGTTGAGTGCGAAAGTGAGAGTAGCCCACTTACCCTCACACCGGTTTTTTTACTACCACCACATTTAATACCCTAACTATCAACGAATCACACTAAAAGTGAGGGTAGTGAGAGTAACTTGATCCAACTTTTTATTGAACAGCCTGAGTTCCGTTTAAAACCCACATTTCACTCCGGCAGAAAAGTAAACCGTCGGATTGAAATACGGATCATCTTTATCACTGAACATATTGTCTACAAACCCTTTAAGCGTACGTTTAGTCAGATCGCCAGACCTGAGCCAATTGCCTCCTATCCCCAAATACAGGCACGACTTCTTACCTATCCTGTATTCCGGACAGAGATAGGATCGCATCATAACTGAAGCATATATCATCGACTTTCCCTCTACATCCATCACGGAAGATATTCCATCCATTTCCATTGCCACGAGCCTCAGCTTAAACCGATCTCCCAAACGTACTGCCCCGGACACTTCAACACCGGAAGAGAGATTCACATTAACCTCATAATTACCGGAAAGTTGCCAGTTAAGAAAGAACATCGGCATGGCAATAGGTACTCCAAATGAATTCGTCAATCCAGCCCCAACACCTATATCCAGATTTTTCCTACATTTATACACAAAAATCACTCCCCCATTCACCAATACACTCTGCCAGGTAATTGCATCCGGTGCCGAATAAATACCTGCTCCCAAACTGGCTATCATGTACCACTTTTTCGACAAGGGCCGTACATGCGTCAGATTGAGACTGCCACTTAACACCTCATCCGGATGTATATCCAAAGCCATACGTCGATTATTTAGTATCGCGTAAGTTCCTCTTACCGATGCCGACCACATGATAGGCTGTCCCGATGCATTCTGCTTCAACGAAAAGGGTAGCGTGTATGCTCCGGTGAATTTCAATAAATCACCCGAACCCAATTTATTCCCCGCTTCATCTCTGAAAGAAGAGGCAGGCATATACTCCGTTTTAATAACTCCTTGTGCAAAACCATCGATTGCTGCCACCAAGAGCAACAGAAATAAAAGATAAGAGAATCGTCTCATTGCTAATAAATTAGATTATTTTATTGCAAAGAAAAGAGATTAGCTTGTCCGGTATAAGTCTTTTCCGACGAACTGCACGAAAGACCTGTTGAATTTCATTATCCCAAAGATGGAACAAAAGGAAAAAAGAAGATTATTCGAGGAAAGGTACTCTCACTACAAATTCTGTAGTACTTTCCACGATATCAATTGCTTTATCATACAAGGCGTATTGTTTTTCCAGGTTCCCTAATCCTACACCACCTCTATCTACTGAACTCCGCAATTGCAGATTATTGGAAACCATAATCCCCTCATCGGTAAAGCCTATCCGAATAATAAGCGGATTCTTTAAAGTAGCTATATTATGCTTAATCGCATTTTCTACCAGCAGTTGCAAGCTAACGGGAATAATCAATCTGGTTCCATACAAATCATATTCGTCTATCTCGATGAACAATGTATCTTCAAAGCGAATCTTCTCCAGAAATACATAACTTTCCAGAAAAGCCAGTTCTTCCTTCAAAGTAACCATCGGACGATTGTTTGTCAACAACAGATAACGGTAGACACCTGACAGCTTTTTAGCAAACAGATTGGTCTTTTCCGCATCACTATAGGCCAGTGAAGATAGCACATTCAGACTATTGAACAGGAAATGCGGGTTTATCTGGGCTTTCAAGGTTTCATACTGATACTGAATCTTCTCTTTCTCTATAATAGCCAGTTTCTTCTCTGCTTCCATTTGGCTTTGCTGATAAAAGAATATCTCAATCAGAAGAACAATCATACTATTCCAAAGTACTACCGGCAGAGACATTTTCAGCAGAGCATAATCTTCCGGCCAAGGTTCTTCCAGAATAATGGACAGGATATAATTTGCCGCTATGCCGAAGCAACTCACCCATACGGATGCCAACAATAAATCGATAAAGATTCTCATTGTATTGTTAATGTTGTCCAGCCTCTTATGGACAATAACAATGATGAGAAAGTCAACAATCCCCACAAAGATGCAGGCAGGTAAATTGAGCAGATACTGTGTTTCCAAACTTAAGCTCCGGGGAGCGTCAGAAAGAAGCTCCGCCACATACTGGAATGCAAACAAAGAAATTGCAATGAGCACTATAAAAAGCAGGATATACCATTTATTCTTCATCCCCAAATGTATTTTAAAGCACACCATCCACCCACTTCAGAAAATCAGGAACCCGCACACGACTGATTAAAACCTCGTGCGGACATTCAGGCTGGAAGCTCAACTTCAACCGACTGTTGAAGTACTTGGATATCTTACGGATAGAATTGATATTAGCAATGCAATTGCGGGAAACACGGAAGAAAGTCCTTTCATCCAGCAGTTGCTCTATCTGTTCCAAAGTATAGTCCACAATATAGCGTTTATCTGAAAAGGTGTGCAGAAAGACTACTTTTTCTTCACTGTAGAAGAAAGCGATATCTGAAGTCTCCACATAATGATACGCATCCCCTTTCTGGATAAGGAAACGGTTCTTTTTACAATTACTCATCAATGCTTCTTCCAGTTTCCTGTAATCGGTAACGGGAGATTGCACAACCCTGAACTGTTCAAATTTTCTCAATGCCGCCAGCAAATCATCTTCCTCTACAGGCTTCAGCAGATAGTCCACACTATTCACCTTGAATGCCTGTATGGCATGCTCATCATAGGCAGTAGTAAAAATAACAGGCGTCGTGACCTGTATCTGCTCAAAAATGTCGAAACTGTTTCCATCCGTCAACCGGATATCCAGCAACATCAGATCTACCGGATGATGTTTCAGAAATTGTACGGTCTGCTCCACAGTGGCTGTCCATGCCTCCAACTGATAATCGGGGCGTAACTTCTCCATCATCCGCTTCATCTCTTCGTAAGCGAAACGTTCGTCTTCTACTAACAGGTATTTCATCATCCGGCACTCAATTTATAGGAATCTGCCGTAAAATTACAGATTATCATCCATATCCGGTTACGAAATGATGTATTTCCGATGAAGTGCAGAAATTGAAGGATGAAGTGCAAGTGCAATTACCTGCCTTCATCCATCACCACCGAGAATCTATAAGTACCTGACTGCAATGCAAGTGATAGAGCATTCCTTTTTTGTGAATACAGGCTGACTCCTTCCGCCTCTTTCCATGCAGTTTCTCCTTCCTTTAAAGTAGCAGGATGAATGCCGGATAATTTCAGGACAGCAGTAGTATTAGCAGGTATGGTGATTTCCATTTTCAGCACACCGGCTTCCAACGTCCAGTCAGAGACTATTTTCCCATACAGCGAGTTGTAGTATGAACGTACTTGCTTGGGACCGCCTTTTGTAATCCAAGGCTCAATGGAAAACTCCTTATAACCAGCCTCCGGACGGTGGATACCTCCTAAAGCCTCAATAAACCAACTACCGATATACAAATAGGAACTATGCAAACCCGAACCACGACATTGCCAATCTTCAAAGAACGTACCGTTGCCATGCTTCAACATATCTCCCCAGCCGGGAAAATCTTCTTTCGTAGCCATCTCAAAAATCAAATCATTACGATGATTATCTAATAAAGTATGCAACAGGAACGAACCGGCAGTAATGCCTCCCCAGAAATGCCCTTTACGCTTTACCAGCACTTCCTGCTCAAGACGTTTCCAGACTTTTGCCTGCAAATGCTTCGGGGGTAAATCAACCATCAGTGCAATAGCAAGATAAGAAGGATAGCCATTCACGTAGCTATTATCGCTCGAATTGAAGAAAGTAGCATGCACCGCCTTACGCACTTTGGATGCCCGGTTCCGATAAGCGGAAGCTGCTGCTCTATTTCCCAACACATCGGCAATCTGTGCAGCAGTTTCAAGACTGTAAATCCAGTGACAATTATTAAAGAATAAAGTTTCCCGAGTATCTCCAAGTGCTTTTCCCTGTTTCTCCATAGCCGACCTTTCCGACCATGCATCCGGCCAAAGCCAGTCACCCAGGAAACTCCATTTACCTCCCCAACGTACCAGCATGTCATCCTGCGACTTCGTTTCTACAAAAGAAAGCCAGCGCTGAATGGTGGGAAAACTTTCCGAAAGAATACGTACATCTCCATACTGACGATAAAGCTCCCAAGGCAAGGTAATGCAGAAACCACTCCAGGATGGTCCACCCCCGCCAATGCGGGTAGGAGCGGTATAGGGAACATTCCCTTCGGGATCTTGCACATCACGCCAATCTTCCATCCATTTGTTATAGAAAGCCCCCAATTGATAGTTTCCCAAAGCTGTGCGCGTAGTGGCCAATGCATCTCCCCCGTATCCACAACGTTCACGATGAGGACAATCGACCACATAGTTACCCAGACTGAGATTTTCAAACGTCCACAAGGTAGTACGATAAATGTCATTCAACAAAGGAAGATCACATTCAAATCCACCGCTCCGGCGATAATCCGGACGAATCATCCAACCACGTATCTGGTCTAATTCCGGTTTATACCGAAGGCCGGTAATTTGTACCCAACGTCCGGTCATATAATTAAAACGATTACAAAAGACTCCTTTCCGTTTGGAGCCAACTTTATAAATGCTATGTATACCATAGCTGCAAGCATCCTTTTCCCTTTCAGAAAATTGGAATACAATTGAATCACCGGGTTGGCCTTGGAGCTGCATCTCAAACCAACCGGCATAATTGATTCCCATATCAACTCTATAGACTCCGGGACTAACTTCCTGAACAGAAAGTGGTTTAATTTCACCAAGTAACCGATTAGGTTCTGTACGGTCAGATGATACTATAACGTCAGTAGAATAAACCTTTGCCATAGCCCAACCGGAATCATCAAAATCCGGAGTATTCCACCCATCTTTTTCCAAAGCTGCATCATAACATTCTCCTTCAAAGTGATGTGCCTCCCAGTAACCTAACAAGGTATTGGGACTTGCATGGGTCTTCCAGGTATTATCCGAAACAATTCGTAATTTCTTTCCGGAAGATAATGCGATCTCAGCCTGAACCAATGCCATCGGAATAGCCGGTCTATTCTTCTGCTGATAGGCCGGAAAAACAGCCCAGGAAGTACCCAGCCACAAAGCTATAACATTAGTACCTGTTTTCAGGTAGCCCTTGATATCATATGTCATGTAACGGGCACGTGATTTATGATCCGTAACCGAAGGCGAAAGAACAGCATCCCCCACTTTCCGCCCATTGACATACAGTTCATGATAACCTATGGAAGCTACATAAATAACAGCATCCTGTGGAATATCCGACATCTTAAATGTTTTACGGAACCAGGGATCTGCCATTACATTATTAACCTTCTTACCTCCCACACTCTGAGATTCCATTTCTGCACTGCCTATCCATTGTGCCGCCCAATCAGCAGCAAACAGCCCCATACGCCAATTTGCAGGATTACTCCATGCTGACCAACGATTATGCTCATCGGAGAAACGGACTTTCCAGAAACATCTTTGCCCGGCAGACAAAGGTACTCCTCCATAAACAATATTCACCGACTCAGCAGAGTTAACACGACCGCTATCCCAAAGATCTCCACGGTCTGCATCAAGTAAATCCCGGGAGCTTGCTACAAGAATCTGATAAGCAGTCTGCTTCCGCCCGCGTGCCGAGGTAGTAGCTCCCATTTTCCAACTCAAACGAGGTTGCAGTATGTCAACACCTAAAGGATTACTAAGATATTCACATTGCAAATCAAAAGGTTGGAGAGTGGCAATATTCGTGAAAGCCGTACTGCCAGTCAGTTCACCCTCCGGAAAAGCGATCTGCACTTCTCTACCATTAAGAGCCAGACAAACCTCCCTCTGACTATAAAGCGGATCTGCAACCCAGATATCGTAACCTGTTCCCTTCTGCTCAAGATAGACAATCACTTGTTTATCAGTAGCCAGTGTAAGTCCCTCCCCTAAATCAATTGTTCCCGGATGATAAAAAACAATAGCATACTGCTGATTCAACTTAACAGCCTGCACCACAGAACTATTTTGAATAATCTTATAATTCTGGGTAGCCGTAAATGTCCGGAACTCCTCTAAAGATTTGTCAGGAACAACCATATATGCATATTTCCCTTCCTTAGCCTTTACACCATGACTAATCCAGAGATTAAAGATGTCAGCAGAAATCTTTTTCCCACTCCCACTGATATTAATATCCTTCCAAGCTCCGGTTTGTTTCGGATTGCTAACAATTACGTCTCCTCCTGAAGGAAATAAATAACCAACTTTATCATGATATACCCAAGCCGGATTCTTTACAGATACATTTTCTCTATAAACAGACGTAGTTCCTTCCTCTTTGCCAACTACCATTTCGCCTGTAAAAAGGCACTGATTAACAGTTGTAACTACTTCCTCGGGAGCATCTGATGTAATATCTGTCCCTAAACACAAAAGTACATCATTCATAAAAAAGTAAGACTTCCTGGCCTTTACTCCCTTATAGCAATGCTCATAAGCAATGACTCCATTCTTGCCGTTACTTACCCCACCTCCAAACCGATTTTTTCCGAACAAATATCCTTCAAGACGAGTAGAGTCCTGATGTTGAACAGCCGTAGTCCCCGGTATTTTATTCCAATTCCATACAGGGAAGATACCTTCATATTCTTTCCCGGAAGTAAGGATATTCGTAGCACCAAGCGGCAGGTTATAACCTTTGAGGTTCTCATTATTAAGCATTTCGGTTCCATTAGTCCGTGTAGAAATCACCTTAGCAGAGAGATAATAGCCGGTACCATGCTGGACCATAATGTCCGATTTCCAGAAATACTTATTACCGGGAGCAGGAAAGGGAGCACCGGAAAGATGTTTCTTCCAAGCCGAGTAATCAGCAGCACGATCAGAATCATTCTGCTCCATGTATTCCAGCGTGACAGGAGAAATATTGCTAAGTCCTTCGGGACGTGATATATTACGACCGATTGCACCAAAATCAAACGTTTCCCGATAGCCCAACAACCGATGACCACCCATCAGAAGATTGATAAATATATCTTTTTTCTCTTGTGTAAAATAAGGCTCAAAGGCAGTTCCTTTCACCAATTGTAAATAATATGCAATATCATCTACATACGATAAACCATACCCGCCGGAATATAATTGCGGACGATGCTGATGGAAACTACCATCCACCTTAATACCTTCGTCACCTTGTTCCGAAACAATCTTAATAGTAGAAGCTATGGACTTGATTCCGATTCGTATCAGCTCAATATTATTTTCAATACATCCTTTATGAATGGTAACGGCAGATACCCATGTACGGTTTTTGCCTTTATGACCTTTATTCCCAGTCAAATCTTGTAGATAAGAAGAATAATGCAATAACTTCTTATCACTAATTTTACCTTTCAGCAGAATCAACGGAACCATGTAGTCTTGGGGAGCACCAATATCACCGAACCACCAGTTTCCGGATTTAGGACGTACTCTATACCAATAATCGATACCTGCAACTATTTGTTTCAACAGTCTTCCTGAATTATAATACTTATTTCCAGGTTTCCGATATGCAATAGCCATTAATTTCAAGCGTTTCAAATGAGAGCCGGCCGGATAAGACGAACCTTCATGCACAGTTACATAATCCAGGTCCGGAAAACTTCCATCCGAACGTAACGCACTCGCATAACCCGCTATTATGTCCTCATCTACTTTCGCTTCCAAATAGGAAGCGACCAGTCGTCCGGTCATTTCGTCTACTTCTTTTTGCGCATCTACTTGCACCTCTTTAGCCTCAGCCAAAGAGCAACAAAAATAAAGCAAACAGAATATTAGTTTCAAGCATTTCATAAACATACTCCTATTTATCCAGGTACTTACCATCAGCTACTATCCCTGAGCTATGCACTGTACGAATAAATTTCGCATCAGCAGGAGCGGCACCTTTACATTGATTCAGTTCTGCCCCGACAACATCATCCAAAAAGAATAACGGACGTACATCAGGCTTCATCGCATCAAAACGTACATTATTAAATCTCACATTTCTGGCATGACGTACATAGAAACCGGCGGCCGGTAATGTATTACCAAACATTCGATTCTCAGGATAGCTTTTAGTCATTTCCGGAACAGGTTTACTAACCATGTCCGAGGTTCCGCCCCCCGGATAGCTGATTTGCACGTTATTGATCGAAACATTTTCTACATAGCTTGTCTCCACACCAGTTATTGAACAGGCTATCAGGCTTTCTGCGGTTGCTACAATATTGCTGATATTTATATTCTTCAATCCACCACCCTCTTTCCGGTAAGTGCGGTGTCTGTCTCCCAAACGGATGAATATGGGAGTCTGGACATCGCGCATAGAAATATTGGAAACGGTGATGCCATCAATAATGCCTCCATCAACCATTTCTATGGCAACACCCGAAATAACGGTAACATCGGCCGAAATATGTTCAAGCTGTTTACTCCAATGACGAATATTATCTTCCGCTGCCCGGCGAACGACACAATTAGAAACCGCAATATTCCGGTATCCTCCATGAGAAGCTGTACCGAATTTGATTGCATTACAATTGCTTGCTGTGACACAATTCGTAACCGTTATGTTCTCGCAAAATTCCGGATGGTCACTCTTGAAACAAATGGCGTCATCTTCCACATCAATGTAGCAATCAGATATAGTCGCATTCTTGGCATCAATATCGAGCCCGTCATTATTATAATTACAATGGCTGAATACCTTTAAACCACGGATAGTGACATCTTCACATTTTTCATAATGCTGCACCCAATAGGCAGAATTACGGAGAGTGACATCGGTCACAACAATGCCCTTGCACTCTACAAAATAAATTATCTTAGGACGTTTCGGTCCGCCGTCCGCATCATTGCCAAATTGAAAAGTTTTACTTCCACCTTGTCCGTCAATCGTTCCGAATCCGGTAATCGAAATATTCTTTTGTCCACGTGCAAACAAAAGTCCGGAAGACTGATTCATACTACCATCCTTGAAGGGAAAGGCATTATCATAATCCGACAAACGTGTACTTCCCAACAATAAAGTGCCAAAATCCAGATGAAGGTTCACATTTGATTTCAGTTCAATGGGACGTATCAAATAAGATCCGGATGGTATCAAAACGGTTCCGCCTCCTTTCTTCGAACATTCATCTACGGCTTTCTGTATAATGATTGTATTATCCGTTACCCCATCTCCTTTAGCTCCACGCTTAGTCACATCAATTGTTCCGGCTATAAGGGAAGAGGAAAATAGCAAAGATATTGCAAACAAAACTATATTACATCTATTCATCATGGCATCATTAATTTTAGGGTTTATCATTTAAGGATTTGTATCGGCACAACGCCTCTACATAGTAATAATCAGCATAGGTCAAAGGCATATCTACTTCTGTACCGGAAGGAATATTACCTACCGAATGTTTCAGAATAAATCCTCCGTTAGTTCCTTCCTCTGCCGTATATGCCGGTGAGGATAATGTCTGGAGCATTTTCTCGGCTGCCTTATAATATTTCTTAGCCCGTTCTTCGGATACATACTGAGATAGTTCCAATAATCCCGAACAGTTGATAGCTGCTGCAGAAGCATCACGCAAAGCATCCGGTATACCGGGAGCATTATAGTCCCAGTAAGGAATCAGGTCTTTCGGCATATTAGGATGATTCAGCGTAAATTCTGCTATCTTTATGGCTTGCTCAAGGTATTTCCGCTCTTTCGTAAAACGGTACATCAGTGTATAGCCATATAATCCCCAGGCTTGTCCACGAGCCCAAGCTGACTTTTCGGAAAAGCCCTGTCCACCTTGGTAGTGCTTTATTTCACCGGTTTCCGGGTTATAATTCAGTCCATGATAAAGACTATTGTCTGCCCGGAAATGATTCTTCAAAGTTGTATCGGCATGTTTCACAGCAATATCATAGAATGTGCTGTCTCCTGTGGCCTGAGTAGCCCAGAAAAGCAATTCCAGATTCATCATATTATCAATGATAACAACATAATCATCCGGTTTGCGATTATGGGATTTAATGCAGCCTACCACCGGGCTGAAACGGGAAATCAACGAACGGGCGCTGTTCACCATAATATCTTTATACTCAGGTTTCGGAGCAATGCGGTTTGCATTGCCATAACTGCAATACATCATAAAACCGACATCATGCGTATTCACGTTGTATTGTTCCGGTTCCAGCAGCTTCAACATACGCACTCCTTCAGCATATAGCTCCTTGTCTCCTGTATCCTCGTACAGATAGAATAAAGTTCCGGGATAAAAGCCGCTGCACCACCATTCCGAGTTGCTGGTTTTCAGGCGTTGCATATGTTTGTCATACGTTTTAGGAAACTGGTTACTTCCTTGCAACTCGCTCCTCATATAGAGATACTGACGAGCAGCATGCTCTAACGCTTTATCAACTTTTACCTTACCCTTGGCGAATAAGTCACCGAAGGGAAAAAAACTAATTAGAATAGTAACAAACAATAATGTACTCTTTTTCATGGTTATATCTTAAATTTATATTCTATTGTTCCACTGCATCCGAGAAAGAAACGACCTGTAGCCTTTCGGCAAACTGCAACGAAGGTAGTTCAGTAGTCACTTTAACCGTAACCGTTTCACCAGGCAAAATATCCATATAATTGTCGGATATGAAATTGTCAATATCCCCTTGGAGCGACAAGAAAACGCCTCTTGCAAACACATCACAAGACAGAGTTACCTCATACCCTCCTTCAGTCGGTACAAAGTCTTTATTAATCCGAGCCGCCGCATAATGCATATCTTTTTGCTTCGCCAAAAAATAATTATTAGTATACTTTTTTCCTGTCTTATCCTCATAAAGAACGTGTACGACGACGTCTTCTTTTTTCTCTCCATTCAATACCCCATCCACAGCTTCCTTCCATATGACTGTACTTGTATTAGCCGGAACAGTTATCTGTTTCTTGAATTCTTTCACCACTCCGTTACCATCCAATCTGAGCACACAGACTGTTAATTTACCAGAAGTACTCTTTAGCCTGTCTGATACCATATATATCTGCAACGTGTTTTCCTTTTCTATTGGCGATACCAGTAAATCAGCGAAAGACTTTACCGTAAAATAATGCTGCGCCTTCCAACGTCCGTAATAGTCGCGACTAGACCAGGATGCCACCGGCCAGCAGTCATTATGCTGCCATACCAACGATCCCATACAATAGGGCATATCCCTCCGATGTGCCTCCATAGCCATTTTCATAGCATCAGCCTGCAAAAGCTGGCTCATATAGGTAAACGAACGGAAATCTTTAGGCTGACGGTATTCCGACAAAAGGAAATCATTAATACGCTTATTAGCCGCTGTTCCCCCTCGCTGATGCGACATCATTACCTCCGAAGTCAGATTCCAATCCTCTGATAAAGGTGCATACCGTTTGATCGACTCGAATTCCGGGAATGACTGAAAACCATACTCACTGAAAAAACGGCTTCGCTCATGATTAAATTCGGAAAGGGGTTTCAGCCCTTGCCAAACTGCCCAATAGTGCATATCGCCCACCGTATGATTGCGCGTCCCTTTGTCATCAGAATAAGGAGATGATTTACGGTAACAAGCACCCGGATGGAATTCTTCTACCACAGCCGGCAACGTCACAAAATACTGATTCTTGAACTGTTTCCATATAATATCCGAATAAGCAGGATTCTGTTTGTCATATGTCTTTTTCCAATTCCAGTTGAACCAGGCATCCAAACATTCATTATTCCCACACCAAAGGGCTATACAACTATGGTTACGCAAGCGTCGTACATTATCAATGGCTTCCCTGCGAATGTTTTCCAGCAATTCGCCTTCAGCAGGAAATACGCTGCACGCAAACATAAAGTCCTGCCAGATTAAAATGCCGTATTTATCACACAAGTCATAAAAGATATCTTTCTCATAAACTCCGCCACCCCACACCCGTAGCATATTCATGTTTGCACTGACTGCATCCCGGATCGTTTTTTCATAAATGGAGTCGGTAACACGAGTCAGAAAGTTATCACAAGGAATATAATTCGCACCTTTGGCAAACAAGGGTTTTCCATTTAGTTCAAAATAAAAGCTTTCACCATATTCGTCAGGAGCCGTTACCACTTTCAATGAACGGATACCCAGTTTCTTCTCTGTTACATCTACTTGCTTGCCATTCAGTTCCAGTGTTGCTGCAAAGTCGTATAAGAAAGGTTCGCCCAAACCATTAGTCCACCATAACCGTGGCTTCTTCATGGTAAAAGATACCGGAATTTTATTCAAACCTTTATTCAAACGAATCAATTTCCGGCACTCGGTACGATTATCCGTACGATTAATCACAGCTACCTTTGCTTCTGTCTCCTTATCTGCCAACACTTCCACCGTGACATCCACTATGGCCCGCTGGGCTGTCACCGACTGCTGGTTATAAAAAACATCATTTATACGAGCCTCATCCCATGCTTCCAGACTAACGTTCCTCCAGATACCCGAAGTAACCAAACGAGGTCCCCAGTCCCAACCAAAGTGATAACCCGCTTTACGAACAAACACTCCGATCTTGCGGTTGAGCAAACCTCCATTCTCAGACTGGTCATTCGAACTGCGATACTGGAAAGGAACAGCTTCCCATTTCGGCATAGCTATCTTAATAGGAGAATGCAAATAAACCTGCAATTCATTACCATGCTCTTTTAAGAGAGAACGGACATCCACCTGCCATTCACAAAACATATTATCAGCAGAAAGAATCTTCTTTCCGTTCAATGTTACATCAGCATAAGTATCCAATCCCTCAAAATGCAGCACAATATTCTTCTTTGCCAGCAACTCAGGGGTTACATCAAACGTCGTCCGATAAATCCAGTCTTCTTTATCCACCCACTGCACACCGCGCTCATTGAGCCTGTAAAAAGGATCATCTATCAGTTTGTTATCCATCAAGTCTGTATGAACTGTTCCAGGAACAGTGGCTTCATACCAGTTAGTACCCCTCGCCTGCCGGAAATTCCATCCTTCATGCAAGTGCTGACGAACAGGCTGCGCATTGATTGCTGTAAACAGAAAGAGCAGATTCAATAAGGCTATCCAAGTTCTTGTCTTTACTTTTGTATTCATTTGTTTATTTGTTTACGGTCTACATTCCATCCTTTCACCACTATCACCGGTTTTTCAATTATCTTTTCTGCATTCGTTTCGATAACTACAAACTTGCTCTCACCCGGCATCAAAGAAAAGAAATTATCTGTATAAAAAGAAGGGCGAATAGGTTTCAAATCCTGATTGAGGAATTGCAACTGGTTGAAAAAGGCGATAGAACTAGACACATTTTTCACTGTAACATCCACGAAATACTTACCTTCGCTCTTTCTTATCTTATAAGTAGTCTTCAATTTGGCTTTTTTCAATTGAGACAATGTTTCAAAACCTGAAGAAGTAGGTCCGGTCAGCGTTTCCTTACCTTCATACTTATCATTGGAACGCCAGTAAAAATTGGATGAGACTTCCTTGCCTTTCTCATCTTTCAATCTCAACTTAATAAAATGTACCTGTGAAATATCTTCTGGAAAGCGAATAGTCAATACATCATTTGCCACACCATCCAAGGGAAGGTCAACCTTTACTGACTTTTCGAATACCTTTTTACTATTGATATCATAAACCTGAGCCACAACCGTATAACCTTCAAATTCCTGATAATAATCATTCACCACCGATACCGTATTCTTCAGATAATCAAATTGTACATGCAAAGGTTCCAAAGCATTAGCTGTATGATAAAGTGAAGCCGTTGGTTCCAACGACCAATCCCACATACGGGCACAGACCTGACGAACCGGGCAATTATGATACCAGAAAAGTAAACCGGAACAGAAACGGTCACCATAATCAAGTTTATTATAATTCCATACTTCCCAAATACTTTTTGAGTTCATGGCACCCACAAACTGCCCCTTCTGTGCAAACTCATCAATAGAAGAAGATTGCCCATAATTATTAACCAAGTCAGCATACATGGTAGACATCAGATGGAATCCATTCCCATCCAGATAATCCCAAACCTCTTTATTAATAGGCCACAAATCTTTTTCGTCCATCATTTCCCGGAGAATTTCTACCGTAGGAAGTGTCGGAGCACCATATTCGGGATTAAAACCATCCACACGGCTACCTCTCGCAGAAGCCGTGTTTTCATAATGTTGCATCGGATTCACCTGTTTATATGGACTTCCATCATGTACACCTGCACATTCCGATTGCATCTGATAGCCACGTGTCCCATCAAGTAGTTTCAGCAGTTCAGGCGTACCGCTAACTTCAGAACTCTCATTCGACGCTACATAATAAGCCAGAGCCGGATGATTGCGGATACGTTTCACAGTAGAAGCCACGTTGTTTAGGTACACACTCTTATCCTGTGGATGGCGTGTATCTCCCGTCATCCAGAATTCTTGCCAGATCAATAACCCCAGTTCGTCACAAAGCTGGTAAAAGTAATCAGATTCAGCTATACCGCCTCCCCAAAGGCGGATCAAGTTGATACCTGCCTGCCGGGTGTATCTCAACTCAGCATAGGTACGTTCATCCGAAGTTCGTAACATTCCCTCAGGAATCCAGTTTGTACCACGGATAAAAATACGTTTACCGTTCACATAGAATACACGTGATTTATCGGGAGTATTTGTATCAGAAGTTATATCACGAATACCAAACCGGGTTTTAACAGAGTCACAGACAGCGCCTTTTACGCTTACTGTCACTTTCAGTTCATACAAGTTCTGAGGACCTTTATTGACCGGCCACCACAAGCGTGGGTTACGGATAGTAAGTTGAGGGAATTCTTCCGGAGTGAAAGTCACATTTTTTTCTTCACCACGTAATATGCTGAAAGGCTTTTCTACAACAATATTTTCTCCCACTATTTCTCCTCTGACCACTCCGCTAATCGTATCCATCGAATGAAACGGATCAATAACTTCAACGGATATGGTTTCACGAGCGACATCATACCCCGGCTTCTGTAGTTCTGACTTCACAAATGGATGACGCAATGCCAATATCCCTGTGCTATATATAGATATACTTTTCCAAATACCCGTATTGCGGTCACGAATACCATCCATAAAGGTAAAATCCCATCCAACACTCATAAGCATAGTAGTATTCAAACCGATGTTTCCATTACCCCCGTTATGATATTCACCTACAGCCCCCCAAGACTTTGGCATAGTAGTCCCCGGCACATCTACCGGATAGACTTTGACAGCAAGAACATTCTTATTGCCTACTTTTACAAAATCTGTTATATTAATGTAGTCATTAACGAACATTCCATTGATCGTACTCAATAAATTACCATTTACCCATACTTCAGCCCGATAGTTGATGCCATCAGGCTGCAACCATATATTTTTTCCTGAGAAAGAAACCGGAACCTCAAATTCCGTACGGAACCAATAAGTATAAAACTCACGACCTACTTTTGATATATCCGGTATTTTATTGGACTCTATTTTATTGTTCAGTCCATAATAGGGTTCAGGATACTTCTTATTATATACAAGAGAATTAAGCACGGTTCCCGGAACAATAGCTGACAACCAGTCACTCGTATTATATCCAAGCGACGAAACTTCCTCAGCAGATGCTTTCACGTCACTTACTTTCATCATCTTCCAGCTATATTCTCCCTGATGCATTTCATTCGAGTCCAACCAAATTCTATCGGTTGTTCTTGCATAGTTTGTATTACTGCTCTGTACGGAATATGCGACAGATAAAAATAGAAGCAAAAAAATGGATAACTTATTCATGAACGTCCTTATTAATGTTTTTCTGTAATATGTTTTATTACTGAACTACCGGAATAATCACCAGAAGGGAATACTATATTTATTTGTTCTCCATTCATACTTAATTGGAGAGACTGCTCTTTATATAGAGGATCGGCTACAGCTATTTCATATTGTTTGTCTTTCTTCTCAATGTATATTATAACTTTCTTATTGACTGCTATCACTAAATCATCTGCAAACCGTATTTCACCCGGCTCATAAAAGACGGCAGCATACTGTCTCTTAATCTCATTGGAAATCGCTTGTATCTGTTCAGAGTTAACTATAATCTTAATTTCATTCTCAAACTTCTTATCTGTAAAATAAGAAAGAGGTTTATCAGGCATTATAATATAACAGTAATCCTCATGCTGCGGAGTAGTACCATGCGAAACCCATAAGCTAAAAATCTCTTTTGTTACTGGTTTATCACTTGCTGTTACTTCAAGTTCTCTCCAAGCACCGGTTTGCTTGGCCTTTCTCAACGTTACACTCTCATTTTGCGGGAAAATATACCCTACATTATCATGGTAAGCCCAATCAATATTTTTGTCGGACAAGTTATTCGTTAACCGGTATGTATGTCCTGATAAGCCATATGTAACTTCACCATTTGCCAAACATTGATTTACTGAAGTACGAACTTCCTGAGTACGAGCCGCCTTAATGCCACTTCCCATGCATACCATAGCATCTCCCATAAAAAAGTAAGCTTTCCGAGCTTCCACACCTTGATAAGCATGTTCATAAGCCATTACACCATTATGAGCATTGCTAACACCTCCACCAAATTGATTCGAACCAAACAAATACCAACGGAGATCGGCAGTCGACTGATTAGCAACCGCCGTTGTTCCCGGTACCCGTGTCCAATCCCAAACAACAAAGGCATCATCATATTCATGACCGGTAGTCATTATGTTAGTTGCTCCTAATGGTAGATAATAGCCTTTCAAATTCTGCCCGTTCAGCATTTCCGTACCATTTGTTCGTACGGATATGACTTTGGCAGACATATAATAATCAGAACCATGATGGGTCATAATGTTTGATTTCCAAAAATGTGTATTTCCTGGTACCGGAAAGGCTTCGCCACCAATATGCCGCTTCCATGCCTCATAATTTTCCGCATGAACGGGATCAACTTCTTTCATTAAATCTAATGTATGCGTGGACATATTGCTCAAGCAATTCGGGCGACATATCCCCCGCCCAATCGTTCCAAAATCATATGCCATTCTATATCCGAACATCTGTGTCCCTTTCAGAAAAACATCTGATACCAACTTAATCTTATCCGAAGTGAAGAACTTCATAAAAGATGTTTTATTAGCTAAAGTAATATACTCTGCCAAGTCGGACAGTAGTGACATTCCATATCCACCCGAATAAAGCTGAGGACGGTGCTGATGAATACTATTATCTCTTTTCATTCCTTCATCATCTTTCTCTTCTACATATATGGTAGAAGCAATGGAAGAAAATCCTTTGGCAATTAACTCATAATCATCTTCTATACAGCCTTTATGTATCAAGACTGCAGATACCCATGTTCTATTCTTTCCTTTATGGGCCATATTATCTGTCTTATCAACCAGATAAGAAGAAAGTCTCGTCACATCTTCTCTTTTCAACTCTTTCTTCAGCAAAAGAAGAGGAATCATATATTGGGAAGGAGCACCGATGTCCCGGTACCACCAATTTCCAGAATCTGGATTAGCTATCCGGAAATAATCTAACCCAAGAATTATTTTCTTTCGCAATTCCTGCTCATGAAATAATTTATTTCCGGGTTTACTATAAGCCAATGCCATGTTCTTTAATCTCTTGAGATGACGCTCTGCATCGAAATAGAAAGTCACTGTCTTATAATCAATATCTTTCCAGCTACCATCAGTTTGCATAACAGCCAAATCCTTTTCTGCTTGAGAAACGTCTACCGAATCCGACAAATATTCTTCCAACAATCTATTATATAAAATCTCTATATCTTTCTGTTTCTCTACAGCATAGCCGTATTCTCCCCAAAAGCATAGCACCAGACATATAAGTAGTAACCTTTTCATAATCATTCTTTATCTATAATCATCACCGCTGCGCTCATTGCCGGAACGGAGACTTTAACATATTCATTTTGTGGTTGATATTTCTCTCTCATATTTAGTTGAAAACTTCCATCAGCTTCTACTTCGGCATCGGCAAAACGTATTCCAGATGAAGAAATCGGAGACGGTGCTGTAAGTCTAAGCAACTGAACCGAAGCAGGGGTGTCATTCAGCCGAACTGTGAAGGAAATATCATCTTCACTTTTATTTAAAAGTGTAACTTTCAATGTTTTGCCATTGACACAAGCATATACGCTGCTGTTAGGAACAGAAGGTGAAATCACAGAAGGAACAATATTACCACCTTCACTTCCATATTTAAAAGCAAGCATTGCATAATAGATAGGACGAGGAGTAGGAATTCCTTTCTCATCCACTACAATAGGTGCATACTTACTAACACTACCACCATGAAAATTTACTCCTACCCCATTATTCAAAGCCACACTCCACATATAGTCTAACGCCCATAAAGCAGAAGCAAAAACATTGCTCACTCCTATTTTTCCACCTTGAGAGACTGTATTACATTCTGCCATACGATAAGTAATTCCGTGTTTTTGACATAAAAAATTCAATACTTGCAAATAACCTGATAAATGATTATCCGGTTCCAATATAGTTTTCCAATTTACTGTAGCATTCTTACCTGGTGAATTGTAATGATGTCCGGTCATCAAACTTATTCTGGAAGAGTAACTGTTCAAGAAAGACTCAAACCAACGGATATCCCCAGCAACTGCTGGCCCTGCTATAGTAATGTCAGGTAATCTCTCTTTTATCTTCGTATAATGTAGAAACCATTCTTTTTCATAATCGCTTATTGCATAATTTACAGGACGCAGATGTTTGTAATATAAATCAGGTTCATTACCTATCTGAAGAGCATAAAGAGCATTCTTTAATCGTTTTGCTACATATACAGCTTCATCCGAGTTTTTCTCAGGATTATTCTCTCCCAGATTCAGTCCCCAGATAACCTTCCATCCAGTTAAATCTACAAATTTTGAAAAAGTATCTACATCTGTAGTAGTTAAAGAATCCTTCCTCATATAATCAATGCGTGGCATACCTGTCCATGAAATCTTATCACTGCTATTTCCTCCTAATCGTAAGACGCCATTTCCTAAATTCTTCATCATTTGAATCAATACAAGATTATCAGGATGCAGATAACGGGAGTTATCGGTCAACTGAGACATTTCATAGCTAAATCCCAAAAAGTCAGAAGGTATGATGGTATGTAACCGATAATCGGAAAGTACAGTAACAGTAACAGGTACTTCTTTTTCACCTTTTATATCCAGCCCCAATACAACAGGTGTTCGGATAAAAAGTAGTACAACTATAATGAAGTGCAACTTCTTCATATATCTATAATTTTATTATTTTTCGGTAAAAACATCTACAACACTACTTCCTACGTAATCGCCCACAGGCAAAGTAAAAATAATATTGCTACCTTGTTCTGTTATAGTAACCCCGCTCTTCTCTATCATCTTTTTATTTAGAGTTAACGTTACATTTGCTTGTGTATATGTAGGATCTGACACAGCAATAGTATAAGTGTTACCTTTTTTTTCAATAAAGACAATAGAAGGCTTATCAGATGATATCACTAAACCATCGTCCATCTTTGTACTGGCGCTTTTATAAAAAACAAATCCATACTTATTGCCTTCACGTATAGCCTGAACCGAACCATCATTTTGTGCAATATAAAAATCTATCTGCTCAGCTAAATCCCGAAATGCATTTATAGACTTATCCGGTACAACAATATATTGATAACTGGCATTCTCCGGATTAAGTCCGTGATTTATCCAGACACTAAAAACATTCTTATCTATAAGCCCCGATTCTCCTGTAGCATTGATATCTTTCCAAGAACCTGCTTGAGACATATTTTGTATAGTAACATTATCTGTTCCTCTAAAAATATACCCTGTGTTATTATGATATACCCATTTCAATTGCTTCAATTGCATATTACTGTTTGATGACAGTTGCTTTTCTTGCCCATCATTATAAATAACCTCACCATTCAATAAATTCTGTTCTACAGAAGTCAAAACATTATCATTCTGAACATAGGAAATATCACTGCCTATACAGAACATCATATTATCAAAGAAAAAATATGCTTTATTAGCTTGCAATTCATTGTATTTACCCTTATAAGCAATAATTCCATTTACACCATCACTAACGCCTCCACCAAACTCGTTATTACCAATCTGATAACCTTCTAAAGACGTCTTATCCTGATTACCAATAGCAGTTGTACCAGGAATACGAGTCCAATCCCAGACCGGATATATATTATCATACTCCTTACCTGTTGTCATTATATTCGTAGCTCCTAAAGGAAGATTATACCCCTTTATGTTTTCATTATTCAAGGATTCTGTTCCATAAGTACGCTTTGATATTATTTTTGCGGACATATAGAAATTCTCACCATGTTGTGTCATCATATCTGATTTCCAGAAATGTTTGTTCACATTTGCTTTAGGAAAAGCGGTTCCACTATTTATATGATTTATCCATGCTCTATAAATCCCGGCATTGGCAGGATCGCCAACGACCGCCCTTTCCAAGACATCCACAGGAACTGTAGTATACTCAGACGTAGGACGTGATATATTTCGCCCTCTAGTTCCAAAATCGATAGAGTTTCGGAAACTAAGTAAAAGATGTCCCTCTAAAAGTAGTTTCTGAAATATTTCTTTCTTTTCAAGAGTAAATTCATTTGCAAACTGAGTATCAACAGACATTTCCATAAATTTTGAAACGTCATCAGTCAGCGACATTCCATATCCTCCCGAATAAATCTGGGCATGATGTTGATGGAAACTGCCATCTATTTTAATCCCCTCTTTCCCTTGTTCTGAAACAATTGACAATGTGGAAGCAATCGCCTTAAAAGCATGTTGTACTGTTGAATAATTATCCTCAGCACACCCTTTGTGCATTGCGATTTCAGCAATCCACGATAAATTCTTGCCACCTCCTATATAACTTTCAATCTTATCTTTCAAATATGCTGCTGCCACAAGCATATTTTCATGTGAAATATGTCCCTTCAACAACAGAAGTGGTATCATATAAGCTTGAGGGGCACCGATATCATTATACCACCAATTATCCGAACAGGAAGGTGCCTTTTTCTTAAAACATAACAACCCCTTTTCTATTTGTTGTAACAATGTAGCATTATTGAAGAATTTGCTTTCAGGATGCTTGTAGTTTAATGCCATAGCTTTTAATCTGTTAAGATGGCCATTCGGTTTCCAGCCATCAGCAGATATTTGATCATTATAGTCAATATCCGTCCATGAACCATCTGCCTGCATTGACTTTGAGAAGCTTTCAATATTCTTATCATCTGGTATATCACTCAAGTAACTAGCAATCAATCGCTCTGTAATTGTATCAAGAGCTTTTTGTTCCTCAGGTGTATTGGTATACTCTATATTATCCTCATTGTAAATTTCGATCTCGGATATTCTATACCCGCCAGTATAGCCTAATCTCCCACGTAAGACCAATTCCACGTAGCGAGCTTCTTCCTTAAAACCCTCAAATGTACTAACTGCTTTTTCTTCTACATCATTCCTGGATATAACACTTACTATTTTATCTTTTTCTTTTCCAAAATTGAGGCTATACGCATTACATCCACGTTCATCAATCCAATGCACTACTATTTTTGATACTTCTTGTACGCTCCCTAAATCAATTAGAATAGAATGTTTATATGAGTCCGCAGATTCCCAATATGTTGTTAAATCACCATCAGTCATTAAATTAGCTTTTTCAGTATTAGAGCCTGAGCCAGTTATGCTATTAATTCTGGTTTCGACGGTCTTTCCTAAAGCCAAATTGATAGATTCTTCCGTATCAGGGTCCTGATTATCTTCTTCTTTTTCAATCACATCATTATCATGACAGGAAATAACAAAAGAGGAAAACAATAAAAGAATTGCACTTCCTTTCAAAAATTTAGTCAAGTTCACGGCATTAAATGTTAGTTTTTTAATTTTCAAAAATAAAAATCTCTTTAATAAGAAGTTAGTTCAATAATGAACTAACTCCTTACATTGCATAACTATTTAGTTATAATTAGAAATATCCAGGATTCTGTTCTTCCTCATCAGAACCACGAGGATTCAGTCGGTCAATATGCTTTTGAGGAATTGGACGCAATTTGTGATACTCTTGAATATTCTTCATTGCATCAGGATTCCATTTTTTTACATACTCAATTAATTTCTCACAACGCACCAGATCCTCCCATCTTGTATATTCACCTAAAAGCTCACGCCCTCTTTCATCCAACATAAAATCTACAAAATTCATCTTCAGGTCATCTGCCGTCACTTTTATATTTTCATAAGTAGATTCTGTATTTTCCATCTCACCACCTTCTTCTAGCCAATATTGAGGTACCTTTTTCTCGCCAGCTTTCCAGGAAGCACGTTCACGAATAATATTAATCAAATCAGCAGCTAAATTATAGTCCCCCTTACGACCTGCCGCTTCCGCAGCAATCAAATAAGTCTCGCCAAGACGCATACGTACCCATTCACGTACACCTTTTTGTTCATTTGCTGTTTCTCTTAATGGATCCTCGTATTTCAGCAAAATAGGATAATATCTGTTATTTTTACTTGGATCATTCTTATTCCATTGAAAATATTTATACTTATATGTTCTATTTTTGGGAGCATTTAAGCTATAATAGATTGCAGTATCTCCTATAGCCAAGGAAGAAGTCGCTTTATTACAATAATAGGTCCATTTAAAACTCTTATAAAAACGGGAATCATTTTTGCGGTCAAACAACTCAAACATCGTTTTATTGGTAGCACGATGAAAACGATAAGGACGACCATTAGCTATATCACGCATCATACCAGGTTGATCTTCATACCATGACCCCCAATATAAGTGAGATTTGTTCCCATCTCCATTATATATCGGATCAAGAGTAAACTGAATAGAAAAGATAACCTCACTATTCCCCATATTGTTAACATCCCACAAATCTGAATAGTTATTTAACAGAGTATATTTAGAACTGTCTATCACTCTTCTAGCATAGTAATAAGCACTATCCATATCAGTTGACAATTGCCCACGCTGATCAGTTATCGCACTACCACGTGTAAGATAAACTTTAGATAATAAATGAGCAGCGGCATATTTAGTAGCCTTACTTTGATCCGTACCTGTAGCTGATTCCCTGAGATGTTCTGCTGCATATCTTAAATCGCTAACAATTAGCTTATAAACATCTGCAACAGAAGAACGTTTAAAGTCTGTCTGAGGTTCTTGTATTGCTTCAGTGACCAAAGGTATCTTACCAAATTGCTGAACTAAATCGAAATAAAAGTATGCACGAAAGAAATTCATTTCAGCACCATAGCTCTCTTTCTCAGCCTCCGATATACTTGCTTCCGGCAGTGCGTCTAAGACAAGATTTGTCACTCCGATAGCTTTATAATGATTTTCCCACAAACTATACAATTTCGATTCTGTTGGTGACAAAGTTGCACTATATAAGTTATACGGATAACTTAATGCTCCCTCTGCACCTGTTATCAGGTCAGTACCTAACTCTGTAAGAACATTAGAGAACTCCCCACCAACTCCAAAACGCATATAAGCATATGTAGCATCAACAGCAGCCAGTATGCCTTGTTCTGTTTTATAAAAATCACTTGTGATACGGGGAACTTCTTTCTCAGAGAGAAAATCATCACAACCAGTATTTGTTAGGGAGGTAAACCCGCAAGCTATCGTAAGAATTATGCCGATACTTTTTCTATATTTTACAGCTTTCATTTTATTCTTATTTTATTAGTTTAAAAAGAAACATTCACACCAAATATCCAACTGCTTACACTCGGTGAAGCATAGGTTGCTGCTCCTTCCGGATCGACTCCTGTATAGTTTGTAAATACAAGAGGATTCTGGGCAGTAACATATAATCGGCAATTAGATAAAGTTGCTTTATTAACTAGATTCTTAGGCAATGTATACCCTAATGTTATCGTTTTTACACGTAAAAAATCCGATTTTTCATAATACAATGAGGACTCATACTCTATATTATCATACAGTCTGTTAGGGCGAGGATAAGCATTAGTCGGATTGTTTGGAGTCCAATAATCAAATTTCACACTATTATTACGATAGGACTGATGATTCACGCGAACTGCATTTTTCAACATTCCGCCTAAGGTTCCATAAAGAACAATATTCAGATCAAAGCCTTTATAAACAAATGTATTGCTAAGATTAAAAATATGTTTGGGACGTTTTTGTCCAAGGATCATACGATCATTGTCCGCGGTAATTTTATGATCTCCATCGATATCCAACAATTTAATCATTCCTGGTGCAAATTTGTGACCATTCTTATTATATTTTTCAATTTCAGCAAGATCCTCCGGAGAATCCTGCCAGATGCCTATTTTCTTATAATCATAATATACTCCAAGCGCTTCACCTATAAACCAGCTATTACCTATATCATCTACTTTTCCATTATACAATTCTACAATTTCTTCCTTATTAGTTGAATACATAAAATCTGTAGACCATGTGAAATCTTTATTTTGTATATTTACCGTAGACAAACTAACCTCAATACCTTTATTTCTTGTTTTACCAACATTAGTAAGTACACTCGTATAGCCAGAGACAGCAGGTAACTGACGGTCAAGCAGCAAATCATGTGTATTTTGCAGATAAGCATCAACTGTTCCACTCAAACGTCCACGGAAAAAACTGAAATCAACCCCTACATTCCATTGCCCGGTAGTTTCCCAAGTCAATGTTTTATCCGGTAAACTAGAGGAAGTGTAACCAATAACCATATTTTCTCCATAATTATAGTACTTCTTTGATAACAATCCTTTTGTTTGATAAGGATTAATAGAAGTGTTGGCAGTTACACCATATCCAAAACGCAATTTCAAATTATCAAGTTTATCAAAATTCTTAAGAAAGTTTTCCTCATTTACTCTCCATGCTAACGAAAAAGCAGGGAAAGAAACCCATTTGTGTCCATCAGCTAGACGCGAAGAGCCATCATAACGCATTGAGAATGTAGCATAATACCTGCTTTTATAGTTATAATTCAAGCGTCCCATGAAAGAAGCAAGGCTCCATACTTGATTATTACTATCATACCCTGTTATATCCAATGCTGATGCAATATCATTAAAAAGCAGATCATCCGAAGGTAAATCCTGAACAGTAGCACTTAAACTTTCGGTTCTATTACGCTGAATAGATTGCAATAAAGTAACTCCGATAGAGTGTTTTCCAAACTGCTTATCGTAAAATAACAGATTTTCAAAGGTATAAGCATAAGTTTGTTGAGTAGCATTTTTTGCCTGATTAGGATTGCCCTGTCTTGCATTTGAAGATAAGAAGGAATAATCCTGACGAGAATGAAAATCAATTCCAATATTTGCACGATACTTAAGTCCATCTAATGGAAGCTTGATTTCCCCATAATAGCTACCTAAGAAACGGTTAATTTTCAAAGGATTAACCACTGCGTTAGGTTCTAAGTATTGAAGAGGATTCCACCATTGAGAATCACCTCCTGAAGTCATCAATGTAGGAACTCCATCATCATCATACAATCGTCCAAGTGGATTCACACGCCAACAATCCTGGAAGTTAGAACCTCTATTCTGTAATGAATGACTGAAGTGCGACTGTCCGCCTATCTTCAACCAATTAGTTACTTCTGCATCAACACTCAACTTTACTGTATAGCGTGAGTAATCTTGATTCTTATAAATACCTTCATTCTTGAAGTATGTAGTATTAAAAGCAAACTGCATTTTATCACCTCCTCCTCTAATGCCGAGTTGGTGATCAGTCACTATACCTGTACGTTCTACTTCGTTCCACCACAAAGCACCGGAACGTACTTTGCTGGAATCATAATTACCGTTTTCATCATAAGCCATTGCAATAGATTGCCAAGTATAATCATCACCAGTAAACGAGGGTAATGTTTTATCCAGTTCCATATTAGGCAGTGCTGAATCGTATTGTCCAGCTGCTCTATAAGCTTCACGCACATACTCCGCATATTCTGCTCCATCCATTAATTCCAACTTGTTTTGAATGGTCTGAATACCATAATAGCCATTATAGTCAACCTGCACTTTCCCTTTCTTACCTTTCTTCGTTGAGATTATGATAACTCCATTAGCACCTCTGGATCCATAAATAGCAGTAGCTGAGGCATCCTTAAGCACCTCTATTGATTCTATATCACCAGGTGCAAACAAATTAGGAGCTGTTGAAATAGGAATACCATCCACAACATACAACGGATCATTGCCTGCTTTGATAGAACGTGTACCACGAATAAGAATAGACGGAGTAGCTCCCGGAGTCCAACTTGTGTTCTGTATCAATACACCCGGAACTTTACCCTGAATAGCCTCCGCTGCAGATAATGCCGGACTCTGCAAGAGTTTTTCAGAATCAACAGAAGTAACAGAGCCTGTCAAATCACGCTTTTTTACAGTTCCATAGCCTACAACTACAACCTCATCCAATTCTGAGGCAGCCTCAGTTAAAACAACATTCATCACCGTTTGCGTACCAATCTTTTTCTCAAGAACATTGTAACCAATATAGCTAAACTTTAAAGTCGAATTTGATGAAACATTTATTTCAAACTTTCCATCTACATCTGTTATTGTACCATTAGAAGTACCAACTTCCACTACACTGACTCCTATTAACGGTTCATTCTTCTCATCAGTGACTAATCCTTTAATATTTTTCTTTCCCTGACCATAAACAGTAAACAGAGATAAACACAACAATAGTAGGATTACAGAAAACCTTTTTCCTCCTATTTTTCGTTCACTTTTGTTTGTTAGCATAAAAATGTTTTTCATATTAATATATTTTAAATTGGTTCTATTTTTAAAAGGCATTTATTAAAAAGATAAATACCATTAAAGTATCAGTATACATAATTCACCAAAACTCAAATTATCAAAAAGTATTCTAATGATATTTTTTTAGCAATACCTCCAAAAATTAAAGAGTGTTTTTCCATATTCATCGTTATTTTTAGAAATTAATAATATAGTATCTTTTCTCAATACCCATAAAAAAAACTAATACACTATTGAAAACGTTTAATGTTGTTTCTACATGCAAAATTAGCGCATAAGCGATACGCATATATACAAGATCTCGCCAATATCATGCTTATATCCGCAATGCACAAAGAGAATACATTTATGGCGAAATCGAATACAACTGCCTTTTAACGGGAGTTATCCCCTCAATCATAAAACTTAAGTTTTAACTAAATCTCATCTTATTAAAATAGAAATTCAACCAAATAGAATTTGGGAAAACTCGATCAGAGCACTATCTTTGTTGACCAGTTAAAGTTATTAATGCCAAGAAGACTACTACTCATGAAATATTATATTCAAATATCTTTGTTGCTACTATTTTGTTCTATACAAAATATCAGTTCACATAACCTTAGGCAAATTAGTAATCGTGACGGTCTATCAAACAGTTCCGTAACTTGCTTATTTCAAGATGAGAAACGATTCCTATGGATTGGTACTTATGATGGACTCAACATGTATGATAGTCAAAAAATATATGTCTATAAGCCAGATATCAATAATCAAAATAGCCTTTCAAGCAATGTCATCAGAAAAATCATAGAAACAGATAACTACCTATGGATTAGCACTAAATGGGGATTAAACAAACTATCGCAAAAAAGTAATGCAATAGAGGAATATTATAATGAATTTGGTGAAAATTCATATATTGCCAAAGACAATCAAGACTATTTATATGTATTCAATAGACCAAATACATTATCTCTATATTCGAACTTAGACAATAAATTTATAAACTTCCCTATCTATAAAGAGAAAGAATTAGACAATGTATCAAGTTTTATTGTTGATTCTCAAGATACGATATGGATTAATCATAAAGGTATAATGGAAAGGTATACCATATCCGGGAAAAAAACAAATAATCCTCAAATTGTCAGACATCCGGACTTTACACATCCCCACCTTATAAAATATGCCTTTTACAGTGACGAGAAAATAATTATGGTGGATTCTGAAGGAAACATATTTTACAAAGAAAAAGGAAAACTACATTTTATCAGAAAGCTAAAGCAATTGATTCAGGAAAGTGGTAAAATTGGAGCCATTATTTTTGATGACAACGATGTTCTTATCGGATTTGAGACAAATGGTCTTATACGACTTATGGCTGAACAAAATTACCAAGCAGAGAAGTTCAACATTAATTGTGGTATATTCTCTTTATGGAAAGATAAACAACAAGATATTATTTGGATTGGTACAGATGGGCAGGGGGTATATGCCTGGACAAAAGACGAATATACATTTACTAATATATTGCTCAATGAACTTCCGATCAGCAAGAAAAGGCCGATCCGCGCTGTTTACACTGATAAATATAATACTCTATGGTTAGGAACCAAAGACAATGGTATAATAAAGATCAACCATTATGATACTTCAAAAGAGTATTCAAATGATAATGTCATACACCTTACAACACAAGAAGGACTTACGAATAATGAAGTTTTTGCATTTGCACCAAGTAATGTATATCCAATTTTATGGATCGGTTCAAATGGACCTGGATTAAATTACTACTCTTTTTCAGACAATAAAATTCACTCATTAGCTAACAATACTAATCAAGATATCTCCCATGTACATTCCATGTGTGAAACAAACGACTCACTATTGTGGGTAGGTGCAGGAAATACTTTATTAAAAATAAACATTCAACAACAGAAACAAGGCCTTGAAGCTAAAAAGATTCAAGCATTCAATTTTGATGTTCCCCATAAACAGAAAAACAATCAAATATATTCTATATATCCAGAAAATGACTCCATTATTTGTATTGGAATGCGTGGTAATGGGGTCATCAGATTAAATTCTCGCACTGAAAATTATTCTTTCATTTCTTTTGATAGAAATGGTATAGCCCCCATGAGTGATATATTATGCATATATCAAGACCAACATGAAGATATATGGTTAGGTACAAGTTATGGATTAACCAAACTGAAAATCTCATCTAATGGTAATTATGACTATAAGAATTTTAATGAGAATGAAGGTTTACCCAATAATACAATACACGGAATTATTGAAGACAAAGAAGGACATCTATGGTTAAGCAGCAATACCGGCATTATATTATTTGATTCCCAAAAGAATACGTTCAGGAACTTTAATCATAGAACGGGCTTAGATATAACAGAATTTAGTGATAATGCATATTTTCAAGACAAAATAAACAACAGATACTTTTTTGGAGGAGTAAATGGCGTAGTCTGGATAAAAAAAGAGAAAAAAAAGAAAAACAACTTTGTGCCTGATATTCACTTTACAAAAGTAAGAATATTCAATAAGGAATATAACATTCATGAGTTTAAAAAAAAAGATAGTAATTCTCAAAATATCGTGTTGAACCATAATCAGAATTTCTTTGCAGTTTCTTTTGTAGCCACAGACTTTATTAATGGCGAGAACTGCAGATATTCTTATAAACTTGAAAATTTCAATAATGTATGGATGGATACACGCTCTAATGAAGCGCAATTTACAAATATCCCTCCCGGAGATTATACATTGAAAGTAAAATACAATGATGGAGGAAATAGCAATGACAATTTAATCAAAAGTATCCGTATCATCATTCTTCCCCCTTGGTATCAGAGTATTACAGCCCAGATAATATATGTATTATTGATTATTGGGGTAGGATTGGGATTTTGGCATTATATCCGGCGGAAATACGAACGAAGAAAAGCCGCCATGTCCAAAAAGTTAAATGAAAAATATAAGGAAGAAATGTATGAAGGTAAACTACGTTTCTTTACCAACATCACACATGAATTCTGTACACCACTTACCCTGATTTATGGTCCATGCGAAAGAATTCTGCAGCATGAGAACAGTGATGTTTTCATTAAAAAATATGCCCAGATTATAAAATCAAATACAGAGCGTCTCAATAGCCTGATACAAGAAGTAATAGACTTCCGTCGCATGGAAACCGGCAATCAAATATGCCATATACAAGAACTGAATATCAGCAAATTAGCAAAAGACATTATAGATTCATTTGGTGAGTTGGCAGAACAAAATCAAATCCATCTGGAAACAGATATCAGTCCAGATATTATATGGAAGAGTGATTATAGCGGATTTACTAAGATTCTAAATAATCTTATTTCGAATGCATTTAAATATAGCCCCGAAAATGGAACAATACGTATATCCATAAAAATAGAGGTAGATAAACTAAATATTCAAGTCTATAATACAGGAAAAGGAATTTGTAAAGAGAATATTCCACTTATATTTAACCGGTACAGTGTACTTGATAACATTCAGGAGAATAGCATTAAAGGACTTTCTTCCAGAAATGGTTTAGGACTTGCCATTTGTCAAAGTATGGTAGAACTACTGCAAGGTACTATTGAAGTAAAAAGCGAAATAGACCAATATGCTCAGTTCATAGTGAACCTACCACAGCTTGAAGTAACAGAAGAAGCCGAACATGTATTGAATGAAACTCCTAAATCCGAACCTCTAAGCAACAATACGAATATTGAAACAGCTGAAAGAGGTGATTACGAAAAGGAATTCAACCAACCAGAAACAACCATTCTGATGATAGATGACAACAAAGAGTTACTGTGGATGCTAAAAGATATACTATCCGATGAATATTCCATTTTAACGGCAGAAAATGGTGAAGAAGGGCTTGTTTTATTAAAACAAAAGACACCGGATCTTATCATTACAGACATTATGATGCCCAAAATAGATGGAATCACCTTAATCAAACAACTCAAAAGCAACAAACATACAATGCATATTCCATTAATTATCCTCTCTGCAAAAAATACAACCGATGAAAAAATTGAGGGTATAGAATCTGGAGCAGACGCTTACATCCCCAAACCATTCAATACTCAATATCTTAGGAGTATCATCAAACAACTATTAAAAAAGCAGGAAGAATTAAAGCAATACTACAACTCTTCAGCAAGTGCCTTTGAATTTAGTGGTGGACAGTTGTTACAACAGGAAGACAAAAAATTCATGGAAACTGCTGTTGAACTAATCAATGAAAATATGGACAACACTGAATTTGGTCCGGAAGAACTTGCAGAAGCCATGCAAACCAGCAGCAGAAATTTATATCGCAAGTTTAAGAATCTGGATCAACTCCCCCCTAAAGATTTCATCAAAGAACAAAGAATAAATTATGCTGCCAAATTACTATTAACTACAACATTGACTATACAGGAAATCATGTATCGGACAGCTTTCACAAATCGGTCACATTTCTATAAAGAGTTTGGCAAACGATACAATCAAACTCCCAAGGAATACAGAGAGAGCAATAAATATAAAGACGATTCTCTCAACTAAAAAGAGCCTGTATATACACCAAAAACTTAAGGCAGGAATGAAAATAATATTCATTCTTGCCTCAAATTTATATTCAGTGAGCACCTCATATATTCAGACTCTCTATTTTCCCAACTGTTAAGGTGACTGGTCCTAATAAACCAGATTCAACAAGAGGTGAAGTCTTATCATAATGTTTCCAAGTTGTAAATGCAATTCTACCTCCTGCAGGCTTTGGTTTACCCTGTAGATACCATTCAGGAAGTTTCTTGATACCACCGTTGCGCAATGTAGAATATTTATTTGGAATATCCTGATAATTATAAACATTCTCTTCAGGCAGATACTCATCACCAATCAATCGGTTGACCCATAAATTTGTTACACGAATTTCTATCAGATTATCTCCTTCGTGCAATAGCTGCTGTATATCAATGGCATAAGGAGGTGCCCAACACATACTAGCACGTTTTCCATTCACCAACACTTCAGCAAGTACTTCTACTCGACCTAGATCCAAGCGCAAACAAATATCGTCCTGCAAATAGATATTATTTATAGATAACGAATAGAGATAAGTCATCGTTCCCGAAAAATGACGAACCCCAAAATCCTCTTCTAAATGTAATGAATGCAATCTGGCTAAAGTTATTTCCTCAGATGCTCCCATATTTTGAGGGAATCGAACAGTCCAAGGGCCTTTTAACGGAATACATGTAGGAAGAGTATCAACATGCTTACGGATACTTGTACGTTCTGCAATAAACTCATAAACACCAGCCTGCCATGCAACAAACCGATGACTGGGTAACCATGAAAGTACCTGCTCACTTGGATGAAACGGAGCAGGTATCCCTTTTTGATAAAGGTTTGTTATTTCTGTTTTGTCAATACTGGAAGGATGGATACACAGATTGCAGAGTCCTCCTTCATAAGCATCCGCTTTACACAACAAATCCGAATGAGATGTTTCAAGATGCACGATTGTGTCTGAAGTTGTTCCTGCTCCGGCATATACTCCATTTATCCAAAGATGCGGTGTGTTATCCTGATAAACTAAAGCAAAATGGGTCCATCCCGATAATGGTCTGGGATTTCGGTATACAGCCTTATTATGTATAGTCCGTTCATAGACAACGACTCCATTCCGACCTACTGACAACCCAAGGGAACTATGTCCTTTTCCATGCCGTCGCTCTCCTTCCAAAGGATAAATAGCAAAAAAACGGGCACGCATATCACCGAGTTCCTGTTCTTCCGTCATGGCTATATCCACCTCAGGCTTTATCCAACAAGTAATACTAAAATTTGCAGACAAAGAATCCTGTTTCACTACATTTCCAATAGTCGGAAACAAAGAAACACCATTGTATTTCACATCTGTGTACTTCCGTTGTTTCTCAACTTTACGAAAAACAACAAACATGGATCCTGCAGGAGTTAGATTAAGAGGTATTTCTACGCCCTCGTTATCAGTGCGATAGACCGGGCACTGTAGAATTTCAGTTGTATAAGGATCCCATAACTCCGGAATATAACCTTTTATCCGGAAATGAGCCGTTCCTTTCTCATGCGCTCGCTTACGATTTGCAACAAAGTATATCTCGGCTCCTTCTTGTTGATAATGGATAGCATGAACAGATGAATTTCCTGCTTCAGAATGATAAACAAAGTCGGGAGACACACCTAACCGGTTAAAAATGGTTTGCAAATCTTTTCCTTCATGCACGTTCGGGTGCTGCCAGACTCTTTGCACCAGTGCAGCAAACTCATTCTCTTTCTCTCCATCACACAAACCTAAGGTATGCAGTGGCCTTTGCCCAACCAATACCATTCCCTCACCTACCAATCGGGCCAGTATCCGCAACGTATGTAATGACATTGTTTCCGATTTAAGCAACACTAAGAGCTTATAGCCATCAAAACGTGTAGCGGGAAAAAGAATCTTTCCATCCTTGATATGTGCTTTGTCCAGCATTTCAGTATTTACCATATCATAATCATATCCTTCCGGAGGGGCCAGTAGGGTTTGTTCCGGTTCAATAGTGCTACCAAAACTATCATCACCATTATGATAAAGAATATCACCATAGAAAGTTGAACTCTGGAAAATGTACTGGCAACGGTTCAAATACTCAATCCATGCTTTTCCCGGTTTCCACCATGTATTGGTACGGTCAAAGTGTAGCCCCCACGCCCCCATCGTCATTCCCGGAGCAGCAGTAGGGTGTGGTTGGTGGGCAAATCTATGAAAATAAATTCTACTAAGCCCTCGGGTAAACATATAATCACCTAATGACTTTAGAGCATATGGATACTGCAACCATTTATCCGCATCCGGTTCAGAAGTAAAAGCCTCGGCACCAACTACTTTTCCACCAAGCGTATGTGCTATTGAAGCTACTTGTTTGACGGTACGATTATACTTATAATTTGCCCAAAGTACAGTCTGACCACACCAGAATTCCCCCATATTAATGTCAAGCTGTTGTGCCACCTGTAATTCTTCCATCATATTGCCTCCATAAGGCTCAGTATAAGTTATTATACCCTTCTCTTTACATCGCTTTTGAAAATGACCATAGTAACGTTCAGCAAACATATCAGCTCTAACTCGACGAAAGTCAAACAGGAAACGCTTTGTACTTTCCTCGCTCTCAACTATTTTATTGGCTAATACGGGTAAAAATGGATACAGTTCATACCCATGACTTTGTTCAAAATAGGCAGGCATGTCGGAAGTCCAATCCTGGTCACCCGTTTCATAACTATCTATTAGCAAACCGATCTTAGAATGTTTGGCTATTTTCTCCATTGCAGGCATCAGCCTTTTAAACATACAATTCAAATGATAATCCAGTGCTTCTGTACTGAATTTGTCACAATCTAATCCGGTTGATTTAGAGGGGGCTGACTTATTCTTCTGATCTTTGGCTGTTTGTCCAAAACGCATAATCAGCCACTCACCAGTAGGAACATCCCAAGTTAAAACACCATCCTTATCAAGCCTATTTGATAATTCAAGAATTGACAACCTAGGTATTACTTTCATATTTGCCGGAATAGCCAAACAATATGTATCTATGTAATAATCAAACATATGTTTGGGAGTGGGTAACTGAATCCTGACTTGTTTTCCAACCGTTATTTTAGTTTCGCTCCACGTTATTATTTGCATAGCTTTATCTGGAGTGATCCACGGACCACCACTAGATGACCAACCGGGGCAGTTGTGCATTGCAAACTCCAAACCCAACCTTTCTGATTCTTTGAGCGTATGCAGAATAAGATCTACCCATTCATCACTAAGCGATTCTACCGGACCAATAGGGATGCCACTTCCTGCTTCAAACAATTGATACCCCGCAATACCATTTGCCTTCATGGCTTCAAGATCACGGGTTATACCATCTTTAGTTATATTACCATTCATCCAATGCCACCATGTATAAACTCCGGAAGAGAAAGGCGGATTACGAAAAGCGGATTCGAGAAGAGCTGAAGAAGATTTAGACACCTTGTTTTTACAAACTTCCATAGCAAAAGTCGGACTAACCAAGCTAACGATACCTGCTGATGACAAAATTTTAAGAAAGGTGCGTCGTTCCATAAATAAAAAGATTTTTAGGTGAATTCTATTAATCATTGCATTTCTTTGCAGCAAAGAGAACAGAACCTTTTAATTCCCTTTGCCACATTCCATATTGAAAACAATTCTCAAATTGTCTCTACATGCAAATATAGGAACTCAACAACAGATACATATATGTGTTCTTGCCAGAATGATATCTAAACCCACAAAATACAAAATGAATACACTAATGGCTAGATTGAGTACAAAACCAGTGGTTCGACACTTGCGTCAACAGACATTATTTCTTCAGTAACCGCCGCGTCAAATAGTGCACCGGATACCACACCGAAAGGAATCCGACAGTAATCACCGTAATAAATATCAGTACTACATCCGTTACATGCACACTAACAGGATAAGCATCCACAATAAAGCTGCCATTACCACCACCTAAGGAAATAATGCCGAAACGCTGCTGGATATAGCAAAGCAACAGACCAAGAACAATACCGGAAAGTGCACCGAACAGGGAAATAAGCCGACCTTCAAACAAAAATATACGGGCTATCAAGCGGTCATCAGCTCCAAGATTACGCAGAGTCTCCACGTCTTCGCGTTTATCTAGGATCAACATGGAAAGAGAACCAATCACATTGAAACAGGCTATCGCAAGAATAAATGTGAGAAAAAGATAAGATATGAATTTCTCTATCTCCATAATACGGAACACATCAGCCTGCTGCTCATAACGGTCTAGTACAACAAATTCATCACCTAGGATACGGGCAATCTTTCTCTGCACAGCCGTAACATCTGCCCCCGGCTTCAACTTCAATTCAACAGCCGACACCTCCGTGTCATAATTAAAAAGATTACGAGCAAAGCTAAGAGAAGTAAGAATGTAGCGTGCATCATACTTCTGCTGATTGACAACAAACACTACACCGGGAGAAAATAGGTAATCACGATTGAAAGAAGCGGAAGGATTAGCCATATTCACGCGTACATTCCGTTTGGGAGCATACACCTGAAGGGGATCAACAAACTGAAGTCCTGTTCCCAACTCAGATATCAATTCCACACCCAATACGCCATAATCTACGATAGAGTCATGCAGGATAAACTCACCTGCACCGTACAGCAAACTATCAATAGACGTAAGCTCCTCGAAGTTATCTTCCACCCCTTTAATAATAGCCATAGCCTGACGGTCCTTATATTGCACCATGGCATTCTCCTCCAGCGTCTCTGTCCAGACACCAATTTCCGGCAAAGAGCGCACTTCCTGAAATGCTGCCCCCTGCGGTTCAAAGACTTTTCCTTCACGAATCGTAATTTTCAATTCCGGATCAAAGGCTGTAAAGAATCCTGCTACCATATCCTGAAAACCATTGAATACGGACAGTGTACAGACCAGCGCCAACGTAGCCAATGCCACTCCGCACACCGAAATGCCGGAAATGATATTGATAGCATTGTGTTTCTTCTTGGAGAAGAGATAACGCCGGGCTATGTAGAAGGGAAGGTTCACTTCAACAATTCATCTATTTTTTCAAGATAATCCAGTGAATCATCCACAAAGAACTTCAGTTCCGGAATGATGCGAAGCTGATGACGCACACGGGTTCCCAACTCATAACGGATAGACTTCATATTATCATTGACATTCTTTATTATCTCTTCCGCCTTTTCCGAAGGGAAGATACTCAGATAAGCACGTGCGACACTCAAGTCCGGGCTGATACGCACAGCACTGACAGAGATCAGTACTCCCGGCATGGATTTAGTTTGCAACAGGAAAATGTCACTCAATTCCTTCTGAAGCAAACGGGCTATTTTATTCTGACGAGTTGTTTCCATAAATCAATTATCTATATTTAAAGGCAAAGTTACGCAAATATCTCGTTAGACTCATGATTTATACTTTTTTTAGCACCAAAACGTAGCTTTTCATTAATTAAAAACTACATTTGCAACAACATCACAAAATAGCTTACTTTATGAAAGTACACGTTTGGATAATACTACTATTTTTCTCATCCATTGCCTATGCAGAAGAGGATATCCGCTGGAAAGATGCAGATGAAAAAATGCAGGAACAGCAGTATGAAGAAGCTGCAAAATTGTATAAAGAATTAAGTCATAAATCAGATACCGTTTATGAGGAGATCAATTCCCGTGGAGTAAAGGATATGCGGAAAATCTACTCAATCGATGAGCTGGAACTTGCCAACAGCCAGCAACAGAACCGTTTGCTTTCATTAGCTCTCATCATCCTTCCGTTTTTTATTGCCATTGCCATAGGCTGCGTTGTATATTTAAGAAAACAACGCAGAAAGCTAATACAATCGCAACTGAAGCTTCAGCAGGCACAAGAGGAGGTAGAGAAATCCACGCGAAATAAAAGCCTGTTCATTTCGAACATGAGTCATGAAATCCGCACCCCCTTAAATGCCTTGTCCGGTTTCTCCGAAGTACTGACCACCCCCGGTATTGATGAAGATACCCGGAAACAATGTTATGAAATCATTCAGTTAAATTCCCGCCTACTGATCAATCTGCTCAACGATGTAGTGGATATTTCCTGCCTGGACGTAAAGAACATGAAGTTCGACCTAAAGGTATGCGACGCTGTCCCTCTTTGCGAAGGAATCATTCAAACCGTAGAAGGGATTAAACAAACACAGGCTGCATTATCTTTCGAAACAACACTGCCTTCTTTGGAAATAGAAACAGACATATTCCGCCTACCCCAGGTACTGATCAACATTTTAGTCAACGCCACCAAATTCACCAAAGAAGGCAGTATTATCCTGCGGTTAGAGCAAAATGAAGAGTGTATGGCGCAATTCTCAGTTACAGACACCGGTTGTGGCATTCCATTGGAAAAGCAGGCTACAATATTCAACCGCTTCGAACGGGTAGACGAGAAATCCCAGGGAACAGGTATCGGTTTATCTATCTGCCAGTTTATTATTGACCAACTTGGTGGAAATATCTGGATAGACCCGGAATATACGAACGGTTCACGTTTCATCTTCACTCACCCATCAAAACAAGCAGGCAAAGCATGAAAAAAATAATTCTCCTTATTCTGCTTCTGGCAGACATACCCTTCCTGACAGAAACACATGCATCTACGAAGCAGCAAGCGCGCGACAGCATATTCCAGACAGCCGCTACCATACCCAATGATTCCATCCGCTGCATATTTCTGAGAAATGCATTCCAGCAATACATTGGTCAGGAATCGGCTACCGAATATCTGGATTCTGCAATTGTGCTTGCCCGCCGGAAGCAAATACACGGAGAAGAGTTATGGGCACTTTTTGACTATTGCCGCCAATATGAATATCTTGCAGATATTTTCAATCAGCAAAAAAGGCTTTTAATACTGAAAGAGGCCAGCTACCAGTATAAGGATTATGCATTTTACTATACCATGTGGCTTTCCGTACTTCAGGCACGATGTGCGCTGGGAGATACCGAATATGCCATTATACAAGCCCAAGAGATGAGAGATGAGTCCACCCGCCTCAATTATAAAAAAGGCAACTTCATCGCGGCTCTTGCATTGGCACAGGCCTATGATTTTGCCGGACGGTATGACGAGGCCATCGAAATATACAAACAGGCTTTGGAGAATAATCCTACGGTCAATGAAAATGGACTATTAATAACACACGGAAATCTGGCTAAACTTTATAAAAAACAGGAAAAATATCCGCAAGCCCTCAGTGAATATCAGAAGCAACTGGATGTTCTCACAAAAGTGTCCAAAGGACTTCCCCTATCAGACACATTCAAAACAATATTTCTGGAAATAGAAACATCGTTTTGCAAAATCTATATGATTACTAAAGACCAGGAAAAACTAATCCAGCACCTGAAAAAGGCAGAAGAATATTATAGTGATAATGTGTATCTCGGTGCCTATATAAACTACCATAGCCTATGGGGATTTTATTATAAGCTCACTAAAGAGTGGGACAAATGCTTCCGGGAGCTTGACCTGGCATTGGCCGCCTGTAGGGGAACGGATCCTTTCAACGAAAACGACTTACTCAAATCAAAAGCAGACGCCTTGCTGGAAACCGGACGTTATAAAGATGCTGCCAACCTGTATAAAATGGTAGCCATAAAAGGGGATTCTCTCAATCAGGACATGCTACAACGGCACAAAGAAGCCCATCAAGCCAACTATAAAATCCGAAGAGCTTTACTTGAAAAAGAAGAACTGACCAAACGATATCGTTATATACAGGTAGGCGCAGGTACAATTATACTACTAATATTAGTTTTTGTCATTATACGTGCCTATCATATTCGCTGTCAGTTACGGCATGCAGAAAAGGAAACCCGAAAAGCCTTCGAAAGAATGGAAGCCGCTGACAAGATGAAAGAACGCTTCCTCCATAACATCACCTATGAGATACGTATACCCTTGAACACTGTAGTCGGTTTTTCTGAATTACTATCTTCAGAAAATGACTTAACGGATGAAGAAATAGAAGAATATTCAATTGCTGTAAAAAGCAACTCAACGAAACTACTAAAACTCATAAACAATATCCTCGACTTATCACGCCTTGAAGCAGGAATGATGCGCTTCACCGTTCAAGAATGCGATGCCGTTCAACTATGTCGGGAAACCAGAATGATTGTGGATATAGAGACTCCCGGCATTGTGAAATCAACCTTCAATACAGAATTGGAAATGTTGCAGATAAAGGCTGACAGTAAATGGTTCCTGAGATTACTTACTTCACTCTTATCAGTCCCTCAAGAATATAAGGGAGAGAAACGCGAAGTGGAATATACTTTAAGCCAGGAAGACAAATACCTGAAAATAATCATCCTGCGAAGTCCCCTTTATCAGTATTGGGAGGACGAACAGGAACAACATATCCTGCATAATATCAACCGCCTCTATGTGGAAACGTTCAAGGGGAGTTATCAAGTAGAAGAAAAGGGAGAGGAAAAGATTGTCTCTATCACATATCCGATATCCTGAATTACTTCTTATGGATAATTGTTAATCCGTCCCGCAGGGGAAGGATTACTTTTTCTACGCGTGTATCATGTGCTACATGTTCATTGAAAGCCTTGATGCCAATGGTTTGCAAGTCATTATTGCGGGGGTGTTCTTCCAGCACATGGTTATCCCACAGGGTATTATCGGCGATAATATAACCTCCGTCAGAAAGATTGGAAAGCACCATCTCGTAATAATCAACGTATTTCCGCTTATCTCCATCGATAAAAGCCAAATCGAACGTTATGCCCAACTGCGGCACTAATTGCAACGCATCACCAATGTAGAGTTTTATTTTATTCGCATACTCAGAACCTTCCAACCACGGACGGGTAAAGTCTTCCTGCTCATCATTGATCTCAAACGTGTACAACATGCCGTCTTCCGGCAAGCCTTCGGCAAGACAAAGAGCAGAATAACCGCTATATGTCCCTATCTCCAGAACACGATGGGGACGTATCATTTTAACAAACATCTTTAGCATCCGCCCCTGTAAATGGCCCGATGCCATACGCGGATAAAGCAATTTAAGGTGTGTGTCCCGATAAAGAGCCTTCAGATAATCTCCTTCATCGTCAATATGCTGCAAGATATATTCGTCTATGGTCATAGAAATGAAGAATGAAGAATGAAGAATCAGGCTATACTGCACAAAAATTCTTCATTCTTCATTTTTAATTTATTAAAGGTATCTGTTTTTATTGGGTAATACACTTTCTTCCGCATACTTCAGAGCATCTCCCACTACATTAATTTCGAGGAAAGAAGTATGTGTTCCGGCTTTACCGCTACTCAGATAACCCACCATATCAGATTCTGATAAACGGCCTTCTTTCAGCAGACGACGCAGAGCTGCGAAATAGTATTCCTGACCGTTAGCAAGTTCCGGCATGTAAATAGCTTCCACACCGTAAGAAAGTGCCAGATGGCGCATTGTCTTTTCCTTATAACAGATGGCCAGCACCGGATATTTACCACGGAATGCAGCAAGGTTGCGGGCAGTACGTCCACTGTAACTATCAGTGATGATCGCACGTATCTTCAACTTCGAAGTAGCCTTTACAGCTTGTTTCGCCAGGAAGGCAGTCACATCGTTGCTGTTCTCATCCAGTGGAATACGGATATCGTTATCAGCCAATTTATCTTTTTCTGCCTGTGCAGCCACCTTTGTCATAGTCTTCACGGCATCCAACGGATATTTACCATACGCCGTTTCACCGCTCAGCATCAAAGCATCCGTACGGTAATAAATAGCATTCGCAATATCTGTTACCTCTGCACGGGTAGGACGCGGATTGGTAATCATTGTATGAAGCATCTGCGTAGCCACAATTACCGGTTTCTTTGCCAGGATACATTTACGAATCAGCAAACGCTGAATACCCGGAATACGCTCTTGGGGGACTTCGATACCAAGGTCACCACGAGCCACCATCACACCGTCAGCCACTTCCAGGATTTCATCAATGTTATCAACGCCTTCCTGATTCTCTATCTTGGCCACGATACGGATATCACTGTTATGAGCATCCAGAATTTCCTTTATATCCAGAACATCCTGTTTATTACGCACAAAAGAATGAGCAATAAAGTCGATATCTTTCTCAATAGCATAAAGAATATTGGTACGGTCCTTTTCCGTCAGAGAAGGAAGATTGATGCGTACTCCCGGCACATTTACGCTCTTACGACTTCCCAAAGTAGCATCATTCTGTATCTCACATACCAAATAATCTTCCGTTTTATCCACAACAATCATTTCCAGATCACCATCATCAATAAGGATGTGTATGCCAATGGCAACATCGTGCACAAAGTTAGGGTAGGAAACGGAAATACATTCACGGGTAGTTTCCAGATCTGGATCACCTACGACTTTCACTCTGTCACCGACTTTGTAAGCGATAGGATCGGCACAGATGGTAGTACGCACCTCCGGACCTTTAGTATCCATCAGGATAGCTATACGGTTGGACACCGCACGCACATTATTTATCAGCATCTCCGAACCTTCGCGGCCGAGATGTGCCGTGTTCATACGCACCACATTCATACCGGCTTCAAACAAGCCTTTTATAAAATCAACATCGCAACGCTTATCAGAAATGGTTGCAACGATTTTTGTCTGTTTCAATAACATAATCTTATACCTATTTTTGTTTAATTACAAATCATGAATTACGAATTACTCGTTGCCGGTCAAGGCTTCGAGCGCCAGGCGGTAAGAGTTCAATCCGAAACCGCAGATAACGCCTTTGCAGGCGCAAGCTATCATAGATACATGACGGAAAGCCTCACGAGCATGCACATTAGAAATATGTACCTCGATAACCGGAGAAGTCACTGAACGGATAGCATCCTGCAAAGCAATGGAAGTATGGGTGTAAGCACCTGCATTCAGGATAATTCCGTCTACATCAAAACCGGTTTGCTGAATCTTGTCTATCAGCTCTCCCTCGATGTTCGACTGGAAATAGTCTATTTGTATATCAGTATACTTCTTACGAAGTTCGACAAGGTAATCTTCAAAAGTAACACTGCCGTAAATGGAAGGTTCACGTTTGCCCAGCAGATTGATATTCGGGCCATTAATAATTTGTATCCTCATAACACAATTTTTTATACCTTTGTTCCGGAACTATAGCTCCGCAGCAACTCCGTAAGAAGTCCGTACCTGCTCCGTAGTAAGTCCGTAGCAGCTCCGTATCAGGTCCGTAGTAAGTCCAAGCCTATAGACACGGAGCAGATACGGGGCAGATACGGATCGGATACGTTCCGGAAAACATTCAAATTCAGGGAACAAAGGTAGAAAAAAGAAATGAAATTAGACGAAAAAACAATAAATAAGGAGAAAGAAGCACTGATTATCAGGAAGTATCAGCAGTATCTAAAGTTAGAAAAAGCACTTTCTGCCAATACGCTTGATGCCTATCTGACCGATCTTGATAAATTGCTGCGTTTTTTGAAAGCAGAGAATATTGATATGCTGTCAGTCACTCTGGACGACTTGCAACGTTTCGCCGCCGGCTTGCATGACATCGGCATTCATCCCCGCTCCCAGGCACGCATCATGTCCGGAATAAAATCATTCTTCCACTTCCTGATTATGGCAGACTATCGGGAAGATGATCCCAGTGAACTGCTCGAAGGTCCTAAAATAGGTTTTAAACTACCGGAAGTACTGACCGTAGAAGAAATAGACACCATCATAGCTACTGTAGACATGAGTAAAAAGGAAGGCCAACGCAACCGGGCCATTCTGGAAACTCTATACAGCTGCGGACTGCGCGTCTCGGAACTTTGTAATCTGAAGCTGTCCGAGCTCTATTTCGATGAAGGTTTTATTAAGGTAGAAGGAAAAGGCAGCAAACAACGATTAGTCCCTATTTCCCCACGTGCCATCAAAGAAATAAAATACTGGTTGCTCGACCGTAATGTTGGTAAAATAAAGAAAGGATTTGAAGATTATGTATTCCTTGCCCGCTGGGGAAACAGTATCTCCCGCATCATGGTTTTTCACCTGATAAAGGAGTTGGCGGAGAAAGCCGGTATCACCAAAAATATCAGCCCGCACACCTTCCGTCATTCCTTCGCTACCCACTTGCTGGAAGGAGGCGCGAACCTGCGTGCCATACAATGTATGCTGGGACACGAATCCATCGCAACAACCGAAATTTATACCCATATCGACCGGAATATGTTGCGGAGTGAGATCATTGAACACCATCCAAGGAACATCAAGTACAGAAAAGAGACAGGATTTCATTAAATTATAATAAAATTGGCTATTCCTTTCAGATTGTGCCGGGAGATTTAATATCTTTGCGAGGCTATTATCATGTGGTAATAGGCACTAAGAGAAACCAATAGACTAATTTCAATTACAAACAATTAATTTATACCTAAAATGACTAAGAGATTGTATCTGCCTTTGTTAATGGCACTGGTTGTTGCACTTTCATCTTGTAGCAGCAAAATGGGTGAATTATCTTCTGATTATTTCACCGTGACCCCTCAGGTTCTTGAAGCTGTTGGTGGCAAAGTTCCCGCCACTATCAACGGAAAATTCCCTGAAAAGTATTTTAACAAGAAAGCTGTAGTAGAAGTAACTCCGGTTCTGAAATGGAACGGTGGAGAAGCTAAAGGACAGTCAGCCGTATTCCAAGGAGAAAAAGTAGAAGGTAACGACCAGACCATCTCATACAAGATGGGTGGTAACTACACTATGAAGACTTCTTTCGATTATGTTCCCGAAATGGCAAAATCAGAGTTATATCTGGAATTTAAAGCCACAATCGGTAACAAAACAGTAACTATTCCTGCTGTGAAAGTAGCTGATGGTGTGATTTCTACCTCTGAAATGGTTGAGCAGACGCTGAGCAGCGCTACTCCTGCCAACGGTGACGACGCTTTCCAACGTATCATCAAGGAGAAACACGATGCTAACATCATGTTCTTGATTCAGCAAGCTAACGTCCGTGCCGGTGAATTGAAGACCGCTAAGGAATTCAACGAAGAAGTGAAGAACGTAGACGGTGCTGTTAACAAGAAGATCAGCAACATCGAAGTTTCTGCTTATGCATCTCCTGATGGCGGTGTAAGCCTGAACACTAAGTTGGCCGAAAACCGTCAGGACAACACTGCAAAGGTTATCAACCAGAACTTGAAGAAAGCAAAAATTGACGCTGCAATCGATACAAAATATACTGCTCAGGACTGGGAAGGTTTCCAGGAATTGGTATCTAAATCTAATATCCAAGATAAAGAACTGATCCTTCGCGTTCTGTCTATGTATTCTGATCCTGAACAAAGAGAGCAGGAAATCAAGAACATTTCTTCTGTTTACAAGAACTTAGCTGACGAAATCTTGCCGCAATTGCGTCGTTCTCGTCTGACTTTGAATTATGAAATCATCGGTAAGTCTGATGATGAAATCGCTAATCTGGCTAACACAGATGCTAAGCAGCTGAGTCTGGAAGAATTGCTGTACGCAGCTACTCTGACTAACGATCCGGCTAAACAAGAAGTAATCTTCACTAAAGCTACTCAGGTTTATCCGAACGACTACCGTGCTTACAACAACTTAGGTAAACTGGCTTACCAATCAGGTAACCTTGACAAGGCTGAAAGCTACTTCAAGAAAGCAGCTTCTATCAAGGATGCTCCTGAAGTTAACATGAACCTTGGTTTGATCGCTTTGACAAAAGGTGATAAAGCCGCTGCTGAAACTTACCTGAGCAAAGCTTCCGGTGCAAAAGAACTGAACGAAGCTCTGGGTAACCTGTACATCGCTCAAGGTCAATATGACAGAGCTGTAAGCGCATTCGGCAACACGAAATCTAACAGTGCCGCTTTGGCTCAGATCCTGGCTAAGGACTACAACAAAGCTAAAAACACTTTGGCAAGTGTAGAAAAGCCAGACGCTTATACTGAGTACCTGATGGCTGTATTAGGTGCAAGAACTAACAATTCTTCTATGGTTACCAGCAGCTTGAAGAGCGCTGTAGCTAAAGATTCTTCATTAGCTAAGAAAGCAGCTTCTGATCTGGAATTTGCTAAGTACTTCACGAATGCAGATTTCATGAGCATCATTCAGTAAGAAGCTCTTCACTAATTACGATTAGTGATTTTAAGTAGTAAATAAATAAATATCTGTAGAATGCCCGGCGTTGAGAAATGTCGGGCATTTCTTTTTTATTATCTGCAAAAGCCGTACTTTCGCAAAAAAGTATTTAGAGATGAAGAACGTCTGTCTATTATATTTTCTATTAATCGGCCTCTCTGCCTGTGGTGGAAAGAAGACCGATAGTATCAGCCTCAGTGGAGAAATCAAAGGATTGGGGAATGATACCATCTATTTATATGGTGCGGACAGAATGCATGACCGCATGGATACACTGATTGCCGAAAAAGATAAATTCTCCGCGACACTTTCTGCTGATACGTTAGTCACCACAATCTTATTATTCAGCGATGGAACAGAGTATCCGCTTTTCCTGAATAAAGGGAATAAGATACAAATAAAAGGCTCCATGGCCGAACTATCCTCTTTACAAATCAGCGGCAATGCCCCCAATAAAGAATTAACAGACTTCAACCAGGAACTAAAAGGATTGGGTACCCCGTCCGGAAAAGCTTTGGAAGAGAAAGCGGAGAATTTCATTACTGAACATCCTGCTTCATTAGCCAGTATCTATCTGCTGGATAAATACTTTGTGCAAAACCCTCAACCCGATTTGACACAAATCCAGAAACTGGCCGACCGTATGACCGGAGAACTGAAGGACCGTCCCTTTATGGATGCATTGCTGAAGCGGATTGAAGAAGAAGAAAAAGTAGCTGTAGGGAAATCGGCGCCCTACTTCCGACTACGCAATGCGGAAGAAAAAGATATAAGTCGCTCCAACTTTAAAGATCAGTACCTGCTCATACAGTTCTGGGCTTCGTGGGATACGGTCAGCCGTGCAAACAATGCCATGTTCCGCCGTATTTATAAGAAAGAGCAGAAGAATAAGAACTTCGCATTGCTGAGCGTTTCTCTCGATCTTGATAAAAAGAAATGGCAGGAAACCATCAAAGCGGATACGCTGAAATGGGAACAAGTCTGTGATTTCTCCGGCTGGAGCGGAGAGATTATCAAACAATTTGCCATACAGGCGCTTCCTACCAATATACTTCTCAGTCCTACGGGAAGAATAGAAGGTAAAAATTTGGATGAAAAAGCAATTGAGAACAAGCTAAAAGAGATTGCTGAAAAAGAAAAGGAGAAATCACTCACCACTAATCACTAATAAACACGTGCTAATCAAAGTTTTCGGAGCGGCTGTGCAAGGCATCGACGCAACTCTCATCACCATCGAAGTAAATAGTTCAAGAGGTTGTATGTTCTATCTTGTCGGACTACCGGATTCGGCCGTCAAAGAAAGCCACCAACGTATCATTTCCGCGCTACAAGTGAATGGATACCGGATACCTACCAGCAATATCATCATCAATATGGCACCGGCTGATATCCGCAAAGAAGGTTCCGCCTATGACCTCCCACTTGCCATTGGTATGCTTGCCGCCGGAGAAGTAATCCAACCGGATAAGCTGAACCGCTACCTGATGATGGGCGAACTGAGCCTTGACGGTAGCCTGCAACCCATCAAGGGAGCTCTGCCCATTGCCATCAAAGCACGTGAATTAGGATTCGAGGGAATCATAGTACCCAGACAGAACGCTCTTGAAGCGGCTGTAGTCAATCAGATTCAAGTATATGGAGTTGAAAACATCAAAGAGGTAATAGAATTCTTCAATGGGAAGCAGGAACTCACTCCTACCATCGTCAACACCCGCGAAGAGTTTTATGCACAACAAAGTAGCTTTGATCTGGACTTCGCAGATGTAAAAGGACAGGAAAACGTAAAACGTGCACTGGAAGTGGCAGCGGCAGGGGGACATAATATTATTCTGATTGGTGCCCCGGGAAGCGGAAAATCCATGCTTGCCAAAAGATTACCATCCATTCTTCCCCCGCTGTCCCTGGGAGAAAGCCTTGAAACTACAAAAATACATTCTGTGGCAGGAAGGCTGCAAAACAATACGGGGCTTATTTCAAAACGCCCGTTCCGCGATCCGCATCACACCATTTCCACAGTGGCCATGACGGGTGGAGGCAGTTATCCACAACCAGGAGAAATCAGCCTTGCCCATAATGGAATTTTATTTCTGGACGAGTTGCCAGAATTCAATCGCAGCGTACTGGAAGTCCTCCGCCAACCGCTGGAAGACCGAAAGATCACCATTTCCCGTGTGAAAAGCAATGTGGAATACCCTGCCAGTTTTATGCTGGTAGCCTCTATGAACCCATGTCCTTGCGGATATTACAATCATCCGACAAAAGCTTGTGTATGCAGTCCGGGACAAGTACAAAAATACCTGAATCGTATCTCTGGTCCTCTACTTGACCGCATCGACCTACAAATTGAAGTAGTTCCTGTACCTTTTGAGAAAATGTCCGATGCACATCCGGGAGAAGCAAGTTCCATCATACGGGAGCGTGTAATCTCCGCCCGACAAATTCAGGAAAACAGATATGCAGATATTCCGGGCGTTTACTGTAATGCACAAATGAGCAGCAAACTACTTTCCCTATATGCTCGTCCGGATGACAAAGGTCTTGCCTTACTGAAAAATGCGATGAACAGGCTTAATCTTTCCGCCCGTGCCTATGACCGTATACTAAAAGTGGCACGTACCATTGCCGACCTTGAAAACAGTGACCTGATACAGCCCTCACATTTGGCAGAAGCCATCGGATACAGGAATCTGGATAGAGAAGACTGGGCGGGATAATCCAGAAAAAAACGATAGTTCACTATTTTCCCCTTAATTTGCATCATTTTCTCCCTAACTATAACTTCATTGGCTTAGATTTGCAGTAATCAAAATCTAAAATACTATGGAGGCAAAGACATTATCCCGTTTTTTCCCAAAGTTGTCACTTATAATAAAGGACAACATGGAACGACCGCCTTTATTCTTTACATTACATCTATCCAAAGATAGTAATATAAAGCGAATATCCTTTTGTCTTCCATTCATCTCAATTAATTGTATATCAAAATATTACAATAACTTTGTAATACATTTGAAATATATCTGTAATAAGTACATCCTACTTTTGCAGCCAGAATAATATTTATAAATATACAGAAGAAGAGAACATAATTTATAACTAAAACTTTATTTTATGCTGAATGTACAATTAAAAAGAAAAAGAACATTTGCGCAAAGCGTGCTCTTTGTAGTGTTCTTGCTAAGTAGTACCTTAGCATTTGCCCAGAACAAGGTTACCGGTACTGTTACAGACAAATCCGGTGAGCCATTGGCAGGCGTCAATGTATTAGAAAAAGGCACCACCAATGGTTGTATCACCGATCTTGACGGTAAATACTCTATAGAAGTGAAAAGAGGGCAAACCCTCATATTTACTTTCATTGGCTTTACTAAAAAAGAGGTTCAAGTGAACCAAAGCGCTATTAATGTAGTAATGGAGGAAGATTCCCAAACATTAGATGAAGTAGTAGTAGTGGGATATGGTAGCATGACGCGTAAGGATGTTACCAGCTCTATCACAACAGTGAAAGCAGATGATTTGAACGTAGGTGTCTACACTAATCCGGCGCAACTGCTACAAGGAAAAGTTCCGGGATTGACCATTGCCAATACCAGTGACCCTAATGGCTCGGCATCTATCTCTCTGCGTGGTACATCTTCTTTACGCGAGGGTGCAGCCATGGAACCATACTACGTAATCGATGGCGTCCCGGGCGTCAGCCTGTCGCTTATTGCTCCGGAAGACATTGAGAGCATCGATGTTCTTCGTGATGCCAGTGCCACAGCCATCTATGGTTCAAAAGCCGCTAATGGTGTAATCATTGTCACCACCAAGAAAGGTAGCAAGAATGGTAAAACCAATGTAAACTACAGTGGTTATGTAGCTATAGATAATACTTTGAAAACTCTGGACATGATGAATGCCAGCGAACTTCTGGCCTATGCCAACGCAAATAATGTCGACCTTTCCCCCTACTACGATGTAAACAACCCGGCCGACACCAATTGGCAGGATGAAGTATTGCGTTCCGGTTTCAGCCACAATCATAATATCTCCATCAACGGTGGCAATGAAAAAACCACCTATAGTGCATCTCTCAACTACATCGACCGAGAAGGTGTTGTGAGAGGAACTTCAATGGATCGCATCACAGCCCGTTCTTTCTTGCAAACCAAAACTCTGAAAGATCATCTGGATTTGTCGGTTAGTGTAAATGCAAGCATAACCAACAAACAAACGGCCTCAACCGAAAATCAGGGACGGAGTGTACTGGATGCCATGTACTATTACAATCCGCTGGTTCCTGTAAAGAATGCAGACGGTTCCTGGTACGCTAATACAAGTATCTCACAAAGTTATAACCCGCTGTCAATGGTCTATGAAGATCAGTACAAAACAAAAGAGAAAATGTTGCAAGGTATTGCCAAAGCAACCCTTCACATCATTGACGGACTAGATTGGAATCTGAATCTTTCTTATCAAAACGAACAGTATATTTACAGTAACTACAATACTACACAGTCACAACTTCCCAACATCTCTTCCCGCCACGGTCAGGCTTCACGCAGCACCAAGGAAAACATCAAGAAGCAGATGGAAACTTACGTCAATTATGACCATGTATTTGCCGACAAACACAAACTGGGTTTGATGGCCGGTTACTCTTGGGAGCAGAACGATGATAATGATGGCTTCGGCTTAACTGTATACAACTTTTACGACGATTACCTGAAATATTACAATATGGGATTGGCCAACAATATGGATATTGACGGTATTAATAGCGACAACAAACTTTCCACTCTGCGCATGATTTCATTCTATGGCCGCGTAAACTACAGTTTTAACAGCAAGTACCTGTTCCAAGCTACCATACGACGCGATGGTTCTTCCGCTTTCGGCAAGAACAACCGCTGGGGTACATTCCCTTCCGTATCATTGGCATGGCGCATTACAGAAGAAAATTTCATGAAGAATCAGAAAGTGTTTGATGACCTGAAATTCCGCATAGGCTATGGTGTAAGCGGTAACTCACTGGGATTTGACGCCTATACCGCACAGCAAACTTACGGTGCATCGGGTTGGTTCACTTACGTGGATCCCGTCACAGGATCATCCTCCAGCTACCGTACACTGGCCGCTACCAAAAATGCTAATCCAGACCTGAAATGGGAGCGTACAGGCATGTTCAACGTCGGTATTGACTTCGGATTCTTCAACAACCGACTGACCGGTACCATCGAATACTACGACAAGCGCACAAAAGATCTGATCTTTGATTATACAGTTTCTACCAACCGTTATCCTTACGGCACAATGACTGCGAACGTAGGTGAGATTAGCAACAAAGGTATCGAACTGACTATCAACGCCACCCCTGTAGTAACAAGAAACTTTACCTGGAGCACTACTTTGAACATTTCACACAACAAAAATAACGTGGAATCGCTGTCTAATGATACTTACTCAGTAAATTACAAAGACTATGGCAACCCGGATTTGGGAGGTTATGCCACCACTAACGTGCAACGCCTGATGCCTGGTAGTCCTGTAGGACAGTTCTACCTTTGGGAATGGGCAGGATACAACGAGGCAGGCGGTTCCGTCTTCAACGACTATGACGAAGACGGCAATCTGGTAGGCACCACCGATTCTCCTAACGACGGCGACCGTCGCAAGGCTGGTTCCGCACAACCCAAAGTAACCTTCGGGTGGAACAATACTCTCAACTACAAGAATTGGTCACTGACCGCCTTCTTTCAGGGCATTGCAGGAAACAAGATTTTCAATGCCACACGTGCTTTCTACAATAACGTAACCCTGCTCAATACAGGTAAGAATATCTTAAGCGAAGTGGCTACCATGCAAAAAGCTACCGATACACGTGCACAAGCTCCTTCCGACCGTTATATCGAGAATGGATCTTATCTGCGTCTAGCCTCTTTATCATTGGGCTACGATTTCGGTAAACTGGGCGACTGGGTAAACAGTCTGAAAATTTATGCTACCTGCAACAATGTGTTTACATTGACCGGCTACAAGGGTGTCGATCCTGAAATCAATCTTGGCGGTTTACAGCCGGGTATCGACTGGCGTAATACCACTTACCCCCGTACCCGCACCTTTATGTTTGGTGTAAATATTAACTTCTAATCTCTTAAAAGAAGACATAAATATGAAAACAAGATATATTATTTCCAGTGCCCTGATGGCACTTGCAACCGTCGGTTGCACTGACCTGGACGTGGACATCAAATCGGTCTATACGGAATATCCCACTGATTCGGAAATTGCTATAGAAGCTAGAATCAGTAATGCTTATTTCGCCTTCCGCGATGCCATTGGCCGTCGCTACGATGAAGGTATCTCATGCAACTCTGATGAATATACAGCAGTCAGCTTTGGTGGTGACTACTTAAATGACCGCGACATGGCAAACTTCTCACTTCACAGTGTAGATCAGGATGCCTGCAAAAACCAATTAAACGTTTATAGCGAAATTCAAGGTGGTATAACTAAATGTAACCAAATTCTCATGGATTTGGGAGACGAAAATGTATCGGTTTCCGCCCCTGTACGTGCAGCGCGTGCTTTCTATACTTTTTTGCTGATGGACAATTGGGGTGACACCCCCATCATTGACTATCGATTACTGGGAGCAGATGGAATAGTAGACCGTTCTCCACGTGCCGATGTAGCCCGTTGGATTGAGACCGAACTGCTGGAAGTGCGCGATGACTGCCCTACGGAAGTATCTTCCGAAACCTACGGCACACCCACCCGTTGGATGGTAGACGCTCTTCTTGCCAAGCTATACATCAATTGGAATGTCTATACGCAAGATGTCACCAGTGCCAGTTGGTCATCTACCGCTACCAATGAAAAGCTGAATGATTGTGTTGCAGCGTGTGATGATGTAATTAAATCCGGTTTGTTTGATTTGAGCGACGATTACAAAAAGAAGTTCATGTATGACAACGGCCCACACATCAAAGATTTCATCTATGCAATGCCATTCGATGCTATTACCCAGACAGGCATGACGTACGCCCGTTTCCGCACTTGGCGTCAAGGACAGAAAGATAACGGCTTCTACTCTGTTCCATTGGCTTCTTCCGTAGGTGGCAACATGGCACTAACTCCAGAATATGCAGAATTATTCTGTCTGCCGGGCGACCGCCGCAACGATGTGATTGCCGGTGATGCGAATGCAGAGACATTTGATGTTTATCAGTACGACGCCACAACTGGTGAAAAGACGAATGTACGCAACACTTATCAGGGCACTCCTGTCGTTTTCACCAAAAAGATTACACTGGCTACACAAGATGGAGACCTCAATACAGGTAAAAATCTAACCGGATGGGTTCAAGGGTATAAATCCATCAAATTCTTCCCCAACGTAGAAGAAGTGAATGCCCATAGCCGCAACCAGAGTAACGACATACCTATCTTCCGCTATGCAGATATTTTATTGATGAAGTGCGAAGCCATCGTTCGTGGTGCATCCGCCACCAACGGAGACACCCCTCAAAGCTTGTTTAATCAGATTCGTTCGTATGTAAATGCTCCCACGATATCTTCCACCCCATCATTGCAGGATATCCTCGATGAACGTGGACGTGAATTCCTGGATGAACACTGGCGTCGCAACGACCTGATTCGTTTCGGTGACTTCGAACGCGAATGGGGCTTCAAGTATTTGAACCCGAATGCCAATGCTTTGACCAACCGCTTGTTACCGTTAAGTCGTGACATTTTGAATGTCAACACCAATTGGAAACAAAATAACGGATATTAAGTAATTGTTTTCTTTTAGAGTTTCTAAAACCTAAAGCCCCGCATTGCAACTGATACACCCAAATTAGTCAGTTGCAGTGCTTGGCTTTTTCATTCAAACAAAAACTTCTACCAATGAAAACCAAACTAATCACACTATCCTTCCTATTGTTATTCTCAACAAATACTTTTGCACAAGATACCGGACTTACCAATTACGTCGATCCGCGTATCGGTTCCGAGGGACTGGGCCGTGTCTTCATCGGTCCTTCCTGCCCCTACGGAATGGTGAAACCCTCACCGGACTGTACCCCACGTCCCAACAGCGGCTGGTTGCCCATGCCCGAACAGGTGGACGGCTTCTCCCAAGTACACGTTAGCGGAACAGGTGGCGGTCCCAAATACGGAAACATCCTTGTAATGCCTTTCTGCAACGGAATGGACCGTATCAATCACATCGACCATCGCAAGGACGAAACAATAAAATTAGGATATTACTCCACCCAATTCCAGTCTTCCGGCATACAAACAGAAATTACCACCGCCCCCAAAGCATCGTTCTATCGGTTCACCTACCCCAAAGACTCCCTGAAATCACTGGCCATCGATGCCGGATTCTTCTTAGGTGAAAGCCCCGTACCCGATGCCCGCGAAGCTCAGCAATTCGTAGGTTCCGAAATACAAATCGTCTCCGACCATGAAGTCATCGGCTACACCCGTATTCGCGGTGGATGGAACAATGGCCGTGCCTATACAGTCTACTTTTACGCAGAAACCGACAAGCCTTTCGTAAATACAGCTACCTGGAAAAGCGATAAGATCACAGATGAGAAGTTCCAATACGACTCACATCAAAAGACCGGAGCCCTGTTGCGCTTCAACTCTTCTGAAGACGTTATACAACTGAAAGTAGGTATCTCCTTCCTCAGCTCACTGAAAGCACGTCAGAATGCCCATACTGACATTCCTCACTGGTCATTCGAAACTGTACACAAACAGTTACTGGCCCAATGGGAAGATTTACTCCAAAGAATTGAAATCTCTCCCCGCACCCCCGAAGCACAGAAACGTATGTTCTACACCGGCCTCTATCATACCATGATTATGCCTGTAGACCGCAGTGGAGAGAATCCTCTCTGGGCAGATGACGAACCTTATTACGATGACTTCTACGCCATCTGGGACACTTACCGCACTTCTACTCCACTCATCACCCTGATAGACCCGAAACGTGAAACAGACATCGTCCGTTCACTTATCAACATCTACAAACGAGACGGCTACATGCCCGACGCCCGTAGCGGTAACAGCAATGGTCGTACCCAAGGCGGTTCGAATGCTGAAATCGTAATAGCCGATGCTTTCGTAAAAGGTCTGGAAGGAATAGACTATGAACTCGGTCTGCAAGCCATGCTGAAAGATGCAACCGTCTGCCCCGGCGATCGCCATGAAGCGGAAGGGCGTGGCGGACTAATACCCTATCTGGAACTCGGCTATATCCCCTACGGCATCCCCCGCGCCGGAAACCGCACCGTAGAATATTCTTATTGTGACTATGCCATCGCCCTGGTTGCCAAAGGTCTGGGAAAAGAGGATCTTTACCAACACTACCTGAAACAATCCGGAAATTGGAAGAATCTCTGGCGTGACGATTATGAACATGCCGGTGCCAAAGGCTTTATCCTGCCCCGTGATGAAAAGGGCAATTGGCTGGATGAAATCACTTTCGGAAAATCCAAGATACAAAAACCGACTTTTACCTATACCCCCGTCACCTTTGAAGGCCCCTGGTACACTCCCTGGTGGGACATGTTCTTCTATGAAGCTTCTTCGTGGGAGTATTCTCTGAGTATTCCGCACGATGTTCCCGGACTGATTGAGAAATGCGGCGGTGCAGAGAAGTTTGAAACACGTCTGGATATTTTCTTCGACAAGGGCTTCTTCAATGTAAACAATGAACCGTCTTTCCTCTCCCCCTGTCTTTATCATTGGCTGGGAAAGCCCTACCGGAGCAGCGACCGTATCCGTGAAATCATCTCCAAGAACTACAACGATGGTCCTGTCGGACTACCGGGAAATGACGACTCGGGTGCCATGTCGTCCTGGCTTGCTTTCCACATGATGGGATTATATCCCAATGCCGGACAAGATTATTATCTTATCAACACTCCTTTATTGGAAGAAACAATCTTCCGGCTGGATAACGGAAGGACTTTCCGGATTTCCACCCAGGGGCTTTCGGACAAGAACAGATACATACAATCCGTCACACTGAACGGAGCAGCTTACCCTTACTCAGCTATACGGCATAAAGACATCATTGCCGGTGGTGAACTAATCCTGAAGATGGGAAAGAAACCAAGTGAATGGGGGCAGCAATTATTGTTGAACGAAGAAAACAAGAAATGATGAAGAAACATATAATTCTATCCACCTTATTGTGTCTGGGCTTCACCGGAAACCTGTTGGCACAGAGCATTGTACCCGATACACTGCTATTTGTATTCAAACTGCACGGACAGACACGGAAGTACGAAATGTCTTTCCGCGAAAAGCAGGATTCAATCTGTCTGTATTGGGGAATAGAACGCAACCTGAAATGGCAATCGGGAAGTTATACCATGGGACCTAAGTCCATAGAGCAGGCCGTACAGCTCAGTTTCCTGCAACCGGAAGACGGTAAGCACGTACAGCTCTCTCCGGAGGAAACGGTTTACTTCCTTTCCCGCTCCGCCTATAAACAGCTGAAGGAACAGAATACACTTGTATACAATCAGACAACATACTCCGTTCTGGATAGCAATGAGAGAGCTTTGGGTTATCCACTCATTCATGTGAAAGATGCTGTGGAAGGATGCGAAATGTGGATACTGGATAATCCAAAACTTTCGTTAGTATGGAGAATGCGCAACAACCCGTTAGGGATTAACTGGGAAATAAGTACTCCTAAATTACCTTCCCTATAAAAGACTTTATTTATCACATAATCCCCTCATATAGAAGGTGGCATCTTTCGTTACAAAAGATGCCACCTTCTATCAACAAGCTTTCAGAATTCGTCATCCTCTCCATCCAGTCAGCTACGTGAAAGGTTCTGTATATAAATATCCAGACTATCTGTAGCAGATAAAGCCAATTTAATCTTAATACGTTGTTTAGCCTTCAACACAGATCGGGGAGTTATATTAAAAAGGATCGAAATTGTTTTATTGCCCAATCGGGCACGAACTAAATAGCACAATTTCAACTCCCGAATATTCAATTGATAAGAAACCAAGTCTTCTGACAAACACCTGCACTCCATTCTCTATATGAAACACCTGTTCTTCCTCTCCTCTAGTCAGACAATGCAGATGAAACAACGCCCCTTTCGGCATATTATTATGTGTAAGCAATCGCTAATCCCCCTTTCTATTTTGTCTTGTCATCTTTTATCTTTGCCCCATAATAAATCCATAACTTATGAAACAAAAGAACTTAACTTTAGATGCCTTTAAAAAGATCTATGCGGAATGGCAAGCCAGCGATACCACGATCCGTGAGTTCTGCCGCACCATCTGTTTTGACGAGGACAAGTTTTACTTCTGGAAAAAGAAGCTGCTTGACAGCCGGAATGCCTCTTCTGCCGGTTTCATACCGGTGAGCATGAGCCAGCGCAACGGTAAGATATCCATCTCCTCCCCGTCTGCAGCCCGGACATCTCCTCAGGATTGTAGCCCTCTTTGTGAAATCGTTTATCAGAACGGTGTTGTCATACGTATAAACCGTGAGATGACACTTGACATGCTCCGTTCCCTAATCCTTTTATGCCAGTAGCCTATGTTCAGTCTAAATGATTCCAACAGATTCTATCTGTACCCGTATCCTACCGATATGAGAAAAAGCTTCTATTCGTTGAGTGGTATCGTCACCAGCCAGATGGGAATGCATGTTCAAGATGGCAGCGCCTACATTTTTATAAACAAGGGGCTTACCGGCATGAAAATACTGCATGCCGAGTTTGGCGGGCTGGTCATATACCATATGAAACTTGAGCGTGGCATGCTCGCGCTGCCTCATATTGCCGCTAACGACCCTTCCCCTTCCCGGGAAATCAACTGGTCGGACCTGATCATGATGGTGCGGGGCCTTTCTTCCGGGGATGTAAGGAAACGTTCCAGATGGGAACCGGAAAAAACGCTCCTAAATCCGTATAAATAGCGCCTTTCTCTTGCCCGTTCCCTCTGTTTTTCGGATCTTTATATCCGAAATAAAGAACAGAAAACATGCCGGAAAGTTCCATCGAACCATCCCTTGTCAGCCGGTTGTTGCTTGACCGTGACGCCGAGTACAGACGTGCCAACGCTGCCGAACAGCTTGTGGAGGAGTTGTCGGATGCCCGGGTGCTCAAGGAGAAATACGAGCGCCTGATCTCCGAGAAGAAGAGGGACATCGAAGAGAAAAGACGTATCATCGAGGAAAAGAACGAATATATCCTCCGGCTGGAACAGAAGCTGCTTTACCTGGAGCGCAAAATGTGGGGGGCGATGTCTGAAAAGCGCCGCGTCCCCGATGACCCCAACCAGCTCCGTCTGGATTTTGAAAAGACCGATATGTCCGAAAAGGAGGCAAATACAGTCAGAAAGGCTCTTGAGGAGATAGACAGATACAGGAGCACCCGTACAGCCAAGGCGCGTGAGAAAAGAATCCCCGTGCGCCGGAAGCTGCCGGCAGAACTGCGCCATGTGGAGGAACATGTATATCCGGAAGGCTATATCGGTCATGAGGATGAATGGATACTCTTCAGCGACACGGAGACTTCCGAGCATCTGGAGCTGCAACCGGCCGAACTGTACGTCCGTGTCACCATCCGTCATAAAGGTATAAGAAAAGCGGACAAACTGATACGTACCGCACCCGTACAGGACGAGCCCATAGCCAAAAGCTATGCGAGCGCCTCCCTGCTGACAGACCTGATGGTGGGGAAATATGTCGACCACCTTCCTTTCTACCGCCAGATCCAGATGTTCAAACGTCTGGGCTTCAGCATACCTGCCGCCACAATAGAGGGATGGTTCCATGATGTCGCCGACCTGATGAGACCCGCCTACTTCCGGCTCAAGGAACTGGTACTGGCTTCCGATTATGTACAGTCCGACGAGACGACGGTCCCTATAATCAACAGTGAGAAACACCGGACGGTCAAAGGATATCTCTGGCTGGTCAGGGATGTGATGAACGGCCTGGTGTTCTTCTTTTACAATGAAGGGACACGGAGTGCGAAGGTGGTCCTGCAGCTCTTCAAGGACTTCCACGGGGCCATACAGACTGACGGTTATCCCGGCTACGGTATCCTGGAGAAACTTGAGGGAATCATAACCATATGCTGCTGGGCACATTGCAGGCGGTACTTTGACAGGGCGTTGTACAATGACAAGGCGAGGGCTGAGTACGCCCTGGCCCAGATAGGCATAGTATATGATGTGGAGGACATGGCCGACAGCCAGGAGATGGACCATGAACAGAGATGCGGATTGAGAAAACGTCTTGCGTATCCCGTTATCAGGGCTTTTGAAAAGTGGTGTATCACTGAATATCCGAAAGTGCTTCCCAAAAGTCCCATAGGCAAGGCCATCAACTACTTCCTGACCTACTCACGACAGCTGGCCCGGTATACAATCGACGGGCGGTACAAACCGGACAGTAACCTCATTGAGAATAGTGTAAGACCCGTAGCTTTGGGAAGAAAGAACTATCTCTTCTGCGGCAATCATGATGCGGCGGTCATATACTCACTGATGGGATGCTGCAAAGTTGCCGGAGTGGACTTCAAAAAGTGGACGCTCCACTTCCTCAACCACATACATGAATATGACAATGACTACACAAAAGATCTAGCCGAATTGCTGCCTCATAATCTGAAAGAGCTGAAACTTCTTTAAAAGTGTAGGGAGAAATACCGGGATATCATTAAAAATCCGCAAGAATCAACCGGAAAACCGGAACTTTTTGCAGGAACGGCAAAGAAATCATCATTTTTTTGCCGGATAACCACAGAAACTTCACACGGGATTAGCCAAATGCTTACGTTATTTCAACAGTGCTTTATAAAAGTTTAGAAATTATATGCCAATCCGATACCCAGTATCTCTTTAAATTGCACTTTAGGGCCTTTCTTAACACCCTCATTATCAAACGTTTTCACATCATTATCATATTTCAACGCTGTACTTATGGTAGCTGACAGTACCTTGTTAATCTTCATACTAATGAGCATATCCCAATTAATATCGATATTCCCGAAATCTTTGCTATAGGGTGTAAAAAAATCAGCAGTGGTAATCAGATTCACATTCTCCATCAAAGGCAACTCTGCACGGGCCTTGACAAATGCACCCGCCTCAATCTTGAAATGATCTCCCGGATCAACACCAAATGCTCCCAGATCAGAAAGATAGTCATCACAGACAAAAGTCATTTTTGTGGAAACAGGTGAGAGGAGCAGAGAATAATTGCTCTTCGGACGCCACTCCATACCCAAAGCTATATTGGAATAAGCCGGAGCAAAGAAGTTAGAAATCTGATGTTCCTTGTCCGGATAGTTATACCCTTTGGCAAATTGGGTATTCAAATCTCCCATAAGCGTATAGAACCATACATTATCAGTAGAATAGCCCAACTGGGTTGAAATTCCGATTTTGTCTGAACTTTTCCTAACTCCTTGTGATTTTGTCTTGGACAATCCATAATCCAATACTACATTAGAGACCCACAACCAATTTCCTTTCTTATGGGTCAATGAAGCGTTCAAATAAGCATTTCCGGCAATAGAATTCTCACCTCCCGCCGACCAGTTGGACATGGCCGTCTGCGACATGTTGAGTCCTGTCACACCTTTCAATACCCAAGCACCTTCCTGATACCCTTTATCATCCGCCTGGGCATAAGCTATCGTTGTCAAAATAGTAAACACTACTATAGCATATATACGTTTCATATTTTCGTTCGTTTTAAAAGTTTCACATAAAAAGACGTCTTGCCCTTTTAACAACAATTACTGCTCTTATGTTCAAAAGGAAATAAAAAACTGTTGCGAAATGTGATACAGAAATCCCCCTATTTCACCTCGTCATATCTATCGGGCAAGGTAAAATAAAGGGATTCTTCTCAAGGATATTTCAATCTATAAATATTCTGATCAATATCCCGGATTCTGTTTCAGATTAGGATTCTGATCCAATACAGACTGGGAAATAGGCAACTTATAATAATTCCTATTGAAAAGATTGCCCAACTTCGCACGACCTTCATCACGGTCCGGAAGGGAATTCATCACCTCTTCCACCTTACCCCAACGCACAAGGTCATACCAACGCTGTCCTTCCAGCGCCAACTCAAGCCGACGCTCCTTCATCAATGCTTCAAAAGCCGCTTCTCTGCTGGAAGTTACAGATGAAGGCAAATCTGCCAGTCCTGCACGGTGCCTTATCTGGTTAATGATATCAACCGCATCACCTACACTACCATTCCCCAAGAGTAAAGCCTCCGCCTTCAATAACAAGACATCAGCATAACGGTATTTTATAACTGTGGAATAAGAAGAGCGAATCTTGTACATAAACGGATAATGCTCTCTCGGATAGTGATTATCCCAGTTCGTCTGATAATACACCACAGTTTCGTTCAGGCGTTCCTTGTCTCCTGCTTCCTCAAAGGCTGCCAGCAAGTCTCTGGATGGGGTAATCCACTTGGCATAAGTGAACTGTTTGTCCCAGTCATCCAGAAAACGTCCTAAAATATTAGGCAGCCATGTACCACTTCCGGGAAAATACTGTGCTTCCAAAATGGACTCCACCGTATTTCTATATTTAGCCTCTATTGCCGGATTAGCCGGACCTGGAGGCAATGTTTCATCCTGCATCTTCACACCGAACAGATCGTTAAACTTATCCGCCAGACGGAAACCGTCCGCCGCCACTTCATCGCAATACTTAATGACCTTCGTATAATCCCTCAAAGGTTCCTCAGCATAAACCTTCGCCAACAGAGTACGTGCCACTGACTTACTGAAACGTGTCTTGTCTTCCGGGTTATTATCCGGTGCAGCAGAAATAGCCTCCAACAAATCTTTCTCAATTTGCCGGTAAACTTCCTCTTCCGTATTCTGTGCAGGAAAATATGCCGGATATACCTCCTCTATAGTTTCTGAAGTAATGTCACCCGCTTCTGTAATAACGATAGGTATCCTACCCCAATTACGTACCATATCAAAATAAATCATGGCTCTGAAAATCTTGGCCTGGGCTTTATAGGATTCCCGTTCCTGTACAGTCAAGGAAGCATCGGTCACGGCATCAATATTACAAATCAACTTATTAGCACGTGCAATATCCTCCATAAAACGATTCCACCCACGCTGTAAAGGAGCAATTGTACTTGGAATGGTATTACTTTCAAAATACTGCGGAGCACCCGAGCGTGTGCCTGCATAAGCATTATCAGAATGCGTATCTCCAATCAGGAACATATCCTGATACCAATGTTCCTGCCTGTCACGCATCTGATCATAAAGAGTCTGCAAATGGGCTTCCACGGCAGCCTTATCCTTAAAGACAACACCCTTATCTTCTTCCTTCTGTACCCCCTCCGTCACATCCGAGTACATATCTACCGGATCATAATCCAGTGAGCATGAAGCTGTGGTAAATATCAAACCGCCTGCCAATAATCTGAGAATAGATATATGTTTCATAATACGTTTTATTTAAAATTCAATATTAACACCAAAAACAAACGATTTGCTGTGAGGATAAGAGCCCCAATCAATGCCTTGAACACCACCGTCATTCCCCCATTCATTAACCTCCGGATCCATACCTTTATAACCGGTAATAGTCAACAGATTATTTGCCGTAAAATAAGGTTGTAAGCGGGTTACTCCCCAGCGTTTCAACAGTTTCCCAGTAAAATTATAAGAAAAAGTCAAGTTCTTCAGGCGCAAATAACTGCCATCCTCCACAAAATAGGAAGAGTTCTTGATAGCAAACCCTGCCTTCGGTACATCTGTAATCTGTCCCGGCTCTTTCCATCTTTTCAATACTCGTGTGGCCTGGTTTTTACCATCAAACATAGCTTCCGTTTCGATACGTGAAGCATTATATATGTCATTTCCTTGTGATCCCTGAATAAAAAAGCTCAGATTGAAATTCTTCCAGGAGAGAGTATTCGTCATACCGTATGTAAAATCCGGGTTAGGATCACCTATATAAGTACGGTCCAAAGCAGAAATAATACCGTCATCATTCACATCCCTGTACATCAGTTCACCGGTTTGCGGATCAACGCCATCACTGATATATCCATAAAAACCACCCAACGGACGCCCTGGTTCGTTACGTACAACGTATTCTTTCAAGATATCACTGCTGAGTTGTGCTCCTGAATAAATCTTCTGTAGTTCCAGCTTCTCTAACCGATTTCTGTTAAAGGATATATTGAAGTCTGTATTCCATGTAAAAGCACCTCTGAAGTTCTGTGTACTAATGGAAAATTCAAAGCCCTTGTTAGTCATCTCGCCTTCATTGCGTACTATGTTGTTGGCAGCGGCAGCACCCGCAGGCAATGAAACGTACATCAGCATATCAGTAGTCCGCTTATAATAATAGTCCATCGTAAGATTGACACGATTATTGAACATCGTAAGATCCAGACCGATATCCGTTTGCGAAGTTGTTTCCCAAGTCAGATCCGAAGTACGCAGATTGGCTTGCGTAATGGTAGGAACAGCATTTTCATTACCCTCCTTGAACCACTCCTGACGGGTAACATTGTACTTTTGTAGAAAAGCATAATCACCTACACCGGACTGATTGCCGGTCTGTCCCCAACTGACACGGATTTTCATATCGTCCAGCCAGTCCAGTCCACTCATAAACTTTTCAGAAGATATACGCCACGCAGCCGATATGGAAGGAAACGTCCCCCAACGATGGTCCGGATGCAACTTGGACGAACCATCTCTGCGCACATTGGCAGTCACCATATATTTACCGTCATAATTATAGGACAAACGTCCGAAGTAAGACATGATACCCCATTCAGATGCTCCCGTACCGGTATTGTTCCAAGCTATCTTGTTGGCTACATTCAGAGTGATAATATCCGAGTTACGGAAATGAGAACCATTGATCCAGCTATTCTTATAATTGGAAGCAGTCCATGAAGTACCTGCCATTCCCTCCACATTATGCTTGTCAAATACTTTCTGGTAGGTCAATACATTATCGAAAACAATTACCGTATTCATATTCCGGTTGTCTGATGCATTTCCCCATTCATCAATACCTTCAATATGTACAGGTGGAGTAAAAGTCGTCTTCAAGTAATTTCTGCGGTCTAATGTAAAAGAACTCTTTAGTGAAAGTTCCGGCAAAAAAGTAATGGTAGCATTTCCAGAAGCAATCAGACGTGTCTCCTGTGCCTTGTTGTTCTTTCCATTTTCCATAGCCTCCACCGGATTGACAAGGTTCATGCCATAGAAATCACGGTTATAATAATTGTTTTCCTCATTCCATACCGGTACGCTCGTAGGAAGATTGATGACAGCCAGTACCACACCACCACGATTAGCCCCCATACCGGTAGTAATACCATTCTTGGAATTATCAGAGTAAGAGATGTTTGCTCCTACTTTCAACCAGTCACGTACTTTGTTTTCCAAGTTTGCACGGAAATTGTATCTGCGGAAAAAAGCAGCCTTTAAAACTCCCTGCTCATCCAGATAACCGGCAGACAGGTAATATTTAAATTTTTCGTTTCCATTGGACACTGATACCTGGTAATTCTGGGTCAACCCTGTCTGGTAGACCTCATCATGCCAATCGGTAATATCAGCAGTACCCGGATTAAGAATGGCTCCTATCTCTTCCTGCAATTCTTTATATTGGACTGCATTTAAGGATTCAATCTTATTGGCTACTGAATTGATGCCTATCTGGGCATTCAACGCTACCTTTGCCTTACCTGTCTCTCCTGCCTTGGTGGTAATCATAATCACGCCGTTTGCTGCACGGGAACCGTAGATAGCTGCTGAAGAAGCGTCTTTCAAAATCTGCATGCTGGCAATGTCATTAGGTGAGAGAAAATTAATATTATCCACAGCTACTCCATCCACAACATACAGCGGATCATTACTTCCATTGAAAGAAGTAGTACCACGCACACGGATAGACATATCAGCCCCCGGCGTACCACTGGGCTGCATCACATAAACACCAGCCGCCTTTCCCTGCAAAGCCTGTGCAGCCGACACGATAGGCCGCTCATCAAGATCTTTCGTAGAAACACTTGAAATAGCAGTCGTCACATCCTTACGTTTCTGCGTTCCGTAGCCGATAACAACAACCTCCTCCAACAACTCTCCATCCTCTTTCATACGAATAGTCAAGTCACTTTGCTGTCCCACTTTTACCTCCTCCGTCTGATAACCCATATAACTGAATACCAATACAGCATCAGCGGAAGATACATTTACCTGGAACTTGCCGTCCATATCGGTAATACCTCCAGTAGCCGTCCCCTTCACTTGCACGGAAACACCAATCATGTTTTCATCCGTTGCGTTATCAAGTACTCGCCCCGTAACTATTCTTTGCTGCCCATAAGCATCAAGGGCAAACAGCTGTGCCAACATCATCAGCAACAACATCCATAAATTTACTTTTTTCATGTGTATTAATTTAAGTTCAACAGTTATTGTACGTTTATAAATCCGTCTGTTTCCGTACTTTTATCTTTTAAACCTCCAGCCTTAGCCTGCTCCTTGGCCTCTTGGCGCTGCTTGCGCAAATACTTGGAAGCATCATTACCAGTCATAACCAGGCCGGGAGGAATCTCTCCGAAATTTCTGGTGTACTCCTGCAATTTTTGCAACATTTCTTTGGCTTTACCGGGATATTTACGATACAAGTTGTAACGTTCACCTATATCTTCACGAAGATTGAAAAGTAATGTATCATGCTCCGCAGTCGAAGCTCTCCAGAAATTTCCTTTAATACCAGGGGCAGGAAGAGAGATTTTCCAGTCACCGGAACGGTAATCGGTTATATCACGATTGTTACGGAAATAGGCATAGTCTTCACTGGCACGTTTACCGGTTCCATTCAGTACAGCAGTCAAATCATAGCCATCCAAACGTACATCGGGCAGAATACCTCCGCTAAGAGCAGTCACAGTAGGAAACCAGTCAAGCAGACTCACCACATCCGTATTTACCACCGGCTTAATCTGCCCTTTCCAATAAGCGATGCAAGGCACACGTACTCCACCTTCAAAGGCAGTGGTCTTACCTTCACGCAAAGGCAAAGCCCTGCCTCCCAATGGCCCTTCCTGTAACCACGGACCGTTATCACTGGTAAACACTACCAGCGTATTGTCATCTAATCCCAACTCCCGAAGTGTTTCCATTATCCTCCCTACACTCCAATCCACTTCCAATACAGCATCACCATAGATACCTGCACCGGATTTACCGGCAAACTCGTCGGAAACGTAGATAGGAACATGCATCATGCTATGTGCCAAGAAGAGAAAAAAAGGCTGATCCGCTTTTCTACGGATATAATCGACTGCTTCCTCCGTATATTTCTTGGTTACATTGTTGATATCAATATGAAACTCCTCCACCTCATTCCCCCGCAGATACACTTGGGCACTCATGTCATTACTGTACGGTATGCCAAAGTATTCGTCGAAACCTTGCTGTAAAGGCAGATATTTTTCACGGCTTCCCAAATGCCACTTCCCAATACAGGCAGTTGCATACCCCTGCACTTTGAGAACTTCTGCCATAGTCACTTCCTCCGGTGCCATACCCGTATAGCTGTCTGGATAGAACACTCCTTGAATACCCATACGTGCCGGATAGCGTCCCGTCAGAAAACCTGCACGGGAAGGACTTGAAATCGGTGACGCGGCATAACAGTCCGTAAACTTGATACCCTCTGCTGCCAATGCATCTATATTCGGAGTAGTCCACCTGGTTTCACCATAGCAGCTGACATCCGAATAGCCCATATCGTCCATATAGATAAAGACGAAGTTAGGTTTTTCACTCTTGGTAGGAGTGGCCTCTGTACAAGAAACTCCGACAGTTCCCAACAAACCTCCCCAAACCAGATTCAGATAGTTTTTCATGTCTCTCATAATGATTATTTTTGGATGAAGCAAAAGTAGAAGGAAAAGGGAACCGTATTCCGGCAATGAGATTAAAATGAGGTAAAATGAAATTTCTATACCACGCAAACGAATGATCAACAGATAATTGCCCATTCTTCACATATAGAAAGAATGAGATTAGAAAGAAAGAAAAAGAAGACAAAAAGGCTGTCTATTCCATAGAAAGCATACCGATTTTCATAATCAACGATTCAAAAGAGTCTTTGGAAACAATTGCCTTATTCTTGACTTTAGAGCGTATATTATAAATCGTGTTTATGGAATAACGGAGCATCCGGGCAATGGTTGCACTATCATTGAACCCCAGTCTTATCAAGGCAAAAACCCGCAATTCGGAGGTCAACATTTTCCGTTCTTTCTGCTTGTCAGTCAGAACCACCCGGTTCTCTTCAGCCATAAGTTTATTATATTCTTCGATGAAATGGGGAAATATGGAAAGAAATGCCTCATCAAAGTTAGCATAAAACTCTTCCAACTCTTCATCATCCGTACCGGCATACAGGGTCATACGCAAAGCATCCTCTACCTTACCTTTTCTCAAGGCCTTGTTTACTTCCAGCCTAAACTTTTGGTTCTTCCCTATGTACTCGGAACTTAATCTGATAAAGTGCGCCACATAATTTTCCTTGATATAGTTATTCTCCACTAACTCGTTATTGACTTCATTCAGATGAGTATTTGCATCCGCCAATTTATGGCTTAATACATTCAGACTATCATTAGACTCCTGCAACTTACGATGCATACGAGAGAGCTTGTTCTTCTGTACCACCACGACAATCAATATGCCCACACAGAAAAACAGCAGCAGAAAGATAACCACTACCTTGGTACGCAAGCTCATTATATAACTCTGGTTTTTCTTTTCATAAGCCTGAGTCACTACAGGCAAAGTCTTGGCTATCTGCAAACTACGCAAATTGGCATTGTAGAAATACACATCCTCCATACATATCTGTATATAGCTTGCCGCCCTTGACACCTCATCCCAGTCGTACAAGGTACGGGCTATGCGGTGCAGTGAAGCATGATCCTTGATACAATGTTTCATATCTTCTATAGCAGAATTCATCATTGCCTCAAAGAATCCTGTCATATCTCCCATCATATTTTTCACATCACCGATATTATACCAGACAGCGGCATATTCCCGGTCACCGGGCGTCAGCATTGCCAGGCGGTTCTCAGAGAGCTTCAGAGCTTCAGTAAACTTCTTTTCATCCATATATTTCTGAATATGAACATCATAATAGATAGTAGAGCCGCTATCTACCACTGCAAACAAAGAATCCTGATATACTTTTGCCAAAGGAGCAAATACCCGCTCAGCAAGTACCTTGTCTTTAGAGATATACGCCTTCTGACGATAGATGAGATTATAAGCCCGATAGTAAAGATCAAGCAATTCATCGTTAACATCTGCCCTCTTAATAGAATCCATCAATACCAGAGCTTCCAGATACATTCCCGATTTGGCAAGATAGACTGCCAATGACATTTCTGATTCCAATGTCTTCTCATGGTCTTTCAACTGTCTGGAAAGCCGAATGTTTTCGTAAATATAATATATCAGCGAATCACAAATATAGCCCCGGTACAACTGTTGTATCTCTTTATTCAGTTCATATCTTTTGGGAGAAGATGCGGGAAGACTGCCCAATTTCTTCTTAGCGGCTTTGATCTCCTGCTCCTTTTCCGCCTGGAACCGGGGGCGGAGTGCAATAAGACTATCGAGGGTCATCAATGGCTTTCGATAAAAAGAAATGGGAGACTGTTGCCCGGTACATCCTGCCAAGCACATAACAAACAAAACTAAAGAAAACAAACTGCACAAACAGATGGAAGTATAGAAAGTATGCCTCATATCGTAGTATTATTTAAAGATCATATAATAATTCCGCCGCCCAACAACAAGCCGTCCTCCGCATAAAAAGCCGCCGCCTGCCCTGCAGCAATGGATTCCAAAGGCTCTGTCAACTGGACATGCAACAAATCGCCGGCAGCAAGCGTCACTCTGCAATGGTTTGCCTGCTTGCGGTAACGTATTTTCACGATGACCTCCTTTGCCTGCAACACACGACTCTCCTCCACTAAGTTCCATCCTTTCAACCACATCTCCTGTTTATATAAGGATGCTAAAGGAGCAAGCACCACCTCATTTCTCTCTACTGAGATCTCCTTGACAAATACAGCCCTGTTCATCTGGATACCCAGCCCTCTACGCTGCCCTATCGTATAAAAAGGATACCCTTCATGCCACCCTAAAAAACAACCGTTTTCATCGATGAATTTCCCCTTATTGGGCAGTTTTTGGGCACCTGCCTCACGTCGCAGAAAAGAACGATAGTCCCGCGGACAGAAGCATACGCCGATACTGTCTTTCTTTGTTGCCACCCCATGAAATCCACGAGCCGCTGCAAAGGCACGTGCTTCCACCTTTGTAATGTCCCCCATAGGTAGCAGCATACGCTGTATGATATCCTGCTTCAAGCCCCACAGGAAAAAAGTCTGGTCCTTATCCCTGTCTGCCGCAGGAGCCATATAATACTTTCCGCCTTGTAGAATTTTGCGCACATAGTGTCCGGTAGAAATCCAATAAATACCCTTTTCATCGGCAATTTTAGCCAAAAGTGTCCATTTCAGCTCGTTGTTGCAAAGAGTACAAGGCACAGGGGTATGTCCTGCCAGGTATTCATCTATAAAGTAACGGATAATACGCGAACGAAACATCTCACGGGCATCATAGGTAATATGTTCTATTCCCAGCCTCGAAGCCAAGGCACGGGCATCATCCAGATATTCCGTCGCTCCATCCTTCTCGTAGAAACGGAATGTCACACCGGTGACTTCATAACCTGCATCCTGCAATCTCATGGCAGCAACGGAACTGTCCGTACCACCGCTCATCCCCAATAATACACGTTCTTTTGACTTCATGCTACAAAAATAATGTTTCATCCTGAGAAAACTCTATCTTTGTCCCTTTCAAAAATAATATATTTCAAAGCAATGAGACAAGACTATCGCCTGCTCGTCCTCGATTTGGACGGAACCTTGACCAACTCGAAGAAAGAAATTTCACCGCGCAATCTCCGTACCTTGTTGCACCTGCAACAAAGCGGTGTACGATTGGTATTGGCCTCAGGCCGCCCCACCTACGGCATCGCTCCTTTGGCGGAACAGTTAAAGATGAAAGATTACATTACAGTGGAGTGCACGCGGCGACAAGATGCAGGAAGCCATAGGCTCGATGGACAATGCCGTTTCCTCGATAGAGAAGGCCCGGCAGTCCCTCGGCGCCGCCGCCCGGTAAAAAGGCCGGGGCGCCTTCATGGCCGCGACATACCGGTATCAGCAGAAAGGAGGTGAGTATGAAAACGTAGAATAGCAGGAAGAAAATGTTTTTTATGCCGTAAATATCATATATTTGCGTGTGGCAACGCCCGTATATGTTATTCGGGCAAAATACCGGGTATTGAATTACATGGGAGCACGCCCGGTGTTTGGGTGTCATATAAAACCTCGTATATTTATGAAAAAAGAGTCTTTAATCGAACAATGTTACAAGCGGATGAAAGAGAGGCATGGAACGGATGCCCTGGTATTCTTCCATGTAGACGAATCCTACGAGGCGTATTACGACGATGCCCGGACACTTACCCGGACAACCGGCGTGCCGTCATTCAATATCACCGCCGCGCGGATTCCTGCCGTCAGGATTCCCGAGGCGGACATGGAAGCATGTCGTAACCGGCTGCTGGATGCTGGCTACACGGTCTGCGTGTCCGATGTCCGGGGAGCATCCGGCCGCCACATGATGAGAATGGATGAGTAAATTCTGGAGAAAAGCCGATGAACTCGTGTTCGTCGCGGCGGCGATAGGCCCCTGGGCATTTATCGTCGCCGTTGTCATTATCGTGGGTCTGGTAAAGGGCTGCATACCCGACAGTATCGAAACGATGGACAACAGCATAAACAAATCAAGGGAGATAATCGGGCACGTGCAGGTCAGGGACAGCACGGGCAACGGGTTCAGGGTGGTTTACGTGACCCGCGACCCGGTGACGGAGGAACGATACCGGGAGATCCGTTCGCGGCGGCATATCCGCGAGGGGTTCGAACGGTTACCTATAAAATATATACACCTGATTATGTAATGGCTATTCCTGGCAACAACAATCAATTTCTTGGGTGGTATGACAAGAGTGGTAAACTCATATCTACTCGTAATTATCTTGATGATAGGGAAGTTGATGATTATCGTCAACAACATATATATGCTTCATTTAGTGGAGAAGCAAATCCTGATGGTGCTCCTTCACAAGTAACCATCAGATTATCTTCCAGTACCGGTGGTGCTACGGGAGGAAAAGGGAAAATAGGATTCAGCTCCGGAAGTTTGTCGTACACATCGCAAACGAAGACTGTAAAATATGGTGAAGAGGTAACTATCTATGCTGAAGGAGATGAAATCGTAGGTGATTATAGTGTAACCCATTATTATTGTATAGGGTTCTATCTAGATTCTGGAGCGGCCATCAAAACTTTCTCTGATACAAATCGCCTGCATAGTTATACTTTTACAGCAACGAAAGATATGGATATATCGGCGGACTGGAAAAAGTATGATTATTAAATAAGTATATTTCCCTATACGTAATTCATAAGAAACAAGGCTGTTCCATAAATGAGTTCAGCCTTGTTCCCTTTTGAAATTAATTATTAATTTGCAGTGACCAAAACCTCTGTTGTTGTACTGCTAACCGTACTTGGATATGAGGAACCTGACAGTCCAGACGGATATGAGTCTGAAACATTTATAAATGTCATAGGGAGTTTACTACTTGAAATCAAGATACTGGCTTCATGTTTTTGCCCTGGAGCAATACCTCCTCCATGATTAACCTTATATACAGAACCATCAGCACAAGAATAGGCATGATTTATTGATTGTATCGATACCGAGCTATTGTTTTGTATAGTGAATTTTATCGTAACTTTAGTGTCAATTACAGTGAATTTAGCTGTTAAAGTTCTGTTAGAATAGCAAGATGTAGTTGAGCAGTCGCTTACTATTATGTTACATCCATTATTCTCCAACTTAGTAATGACTAAAAAATAACTTGGTACAGACTATACTGGTTTTATTAGGTAACACTTAAAAAACAACTTGGGACGGATGAACTCGGGACTATAAAGTTATTCAAGAGTTTCGCAAGCAGCCTGAAAGGTTACATGCAAAACTTGAGTAAAGTTACTTTCTTACTTTGTCAGGACATACTTTTATTTTCATTTTTATCTTTCAGTTCTTCAGCCTATTCCCGAATCGCCTCATTTATAAGCTTTACGGCTGAAACCTCCGCTGAATGAGCTGAACCATCCCGGAATCACTCAGTGATGCGACCGATATGTCAATATGTCAAATTGATAATTCTAACGTGCGAGAATGCTTTCTTTCAGCACTGTCGGAGGGGAAGAAGTGAAAAGCGCAAGGAGAACGTTTAGTAAAAACGTACAGTGATTGCTGTCTGCAAGAAAAAGAATCACTATGATCTTTTTATCTACCGATCCGCTTTAAATAGTCTTTATGATTAACAGTATTACTGCAAAATGAAACTTGCAGGATGGCTGGAGCTCGTATTCAGATAGAACAGAATAAACCGGTTTTGGAGAAGGCTACACCCTTTCATCCGGATGGTGTCACCCTTTTTGCAGGATAGCTACACCCTTTTGGGCAAAAGGTGTAGCCATTTTGCAAATTACATAGTTAGTTGTGCGCAATTACATTATTAGTTATACCTTATTACATGGTTAGTTATGCTCAATTACATGGTTAGTTCGAGGCAAACAGATGGTCTGTTTCAAGGAAAATGAGGATTCATTGAGCCAGAAGAACCTGTTTGCATCAAGCACATGTTAGCGGAATGCACATAATAATATCTTTATGCTTGCAGAATGAAAATATTAGCATCATTATTATTATTCTATTAAATCCGCTCGTTGCACACTTGCGAAACTCTTAAGTCGTTCATCAACAATAGGCGTGACCCACCTATATATCGGACCTGTTGGATCTATAGATCGGACGTGTCGCATCTATAGATCCAACGTGCCGCATCTATAGATCCAATGGCACCCATATATAGATACTAGAAGAACCGGCTGAAAGACTGAAACTAAAAATCCTGTAATTATAGTTTGCCAGTATATGCATTTGACGGAATTCAGCCATTTGATGTTGACACAAATCTAAAAACTGATGACAAACAAAGACCCATTGATGAATCTTTATCATCAAAACAAATTTCCCATTCAACCGGATCAGAATCCGGGTTGAATGGGAAATATATTCTTTAGATTTCGTTTCCTATTCTATCACAAGAAGAGTAGCAGAATTACTGATTACTCCCACCAATTGATATTGCCGTTTTCCACTGCTGCCTGGAAATTCGGATACTTGATTTCAATGTTCTGCCGTTCATCAGTCCACTCACAGGTAGTCGGGCAGCACAGTTTCCCTGGAGCTTTCCCTACTTCTGCCGGCAATATCACATCATTCACGCGAACGGGTATATCTTTTATATCGTTATATCTGTTCTTTAGTCGGAATATTACCGGAGCTTTTGCCTGCTTATCATAAGTATTCACCATTGTGGATTGAGAAACGCCAAACAGTTCGTGTACTTCATTGTCTTCAATATACAAAGGCATTGTACCACCGGCTGCCTGTAAGGTCACCACAGTTGCACCATTCACGGTTACGGCATCAAATACAACATCATTGAAATCGAAATCTCCACCAGATATTGTAAGGTCTTCCGCCATGATTCTTTGGGCTTTTATATATTTAGCCGGAACAATTCGTACGATCCAATCGCTATAATCTCCATCCGGTGGAGTGTTTTGATTCATATAGCACTCAAAATCAAGTCCAACATAATAATCTCCTTCATAGAATATTATTATATGTTCATCATATCTGGTGCCTCCTTCGCCCTTATAGCTGAATGAACTTGTACCGCTGTCATACATAAACATGATACTTCCGGCTGATTTATTGAAATTGTAAACTTCATCCGGAGTCCCATTCTTCTCCTTATGTACAGCCAATTGATTCATATTGTCCTTATTTCCATAGTAGACATGCTGAACAAAGAAATCCGACCAATTCACACTCTCTATAACAGTGGCCTTCGAAGGATCTTTGAAAAGTTCTACAATTTTGTTTATTTTCTCAGAAGTAAGATCATCACTTGAGGGAACTTCCACGAAGTCCTTCCATTGATTGCTATTAGGATTGGAACTACGTGTTGTTGCCCCTCCAAATCCCCAATTCTGATTAGAAGCAATTGCTCCATACTTTCCTACAAAAGCTGCTTCATACTGAGCAAGCTTTACATCTCCTGCTTTGTCCGGATCGTATAGACTATCGGAACTACAAGAATACAAGGCGCCTACAATGACACTTAAAAGTCCCAACTTAAGAATTCTATTCATACGCTTCCTGTTTTTTATGTTAAACGATTCTTTTATTGCCTGTTACTTTAAAGTAAAAGCATATTCTCTGATACAAAGATATGTATTTTTTGCGCAACTTGTATTTATATTAGGATAAAAAATACAACTTTTAGTCAAAACAGGAGTTGATTGCTCTATAAACGCTGAGATTGGGTGGTAATCCTTTATATATTCTTACTTTACGGCTATTCTTTTCCTATTATCTCCGCCAGGAAAGTTTCAACCTCTTTCCATGAATAATAAGGAACCATTTTGCTCTTCAACGGCAGTGTCACTTCACACTCGTTCAACAGGAATTTCACCAGTATATCATTCTTCTTATCGCGATAGAAAATCAGTTGAAGATTAGCTCCCATAGGAGAAACCCGGTAATCTTGCCAGGCAAGATGAAACTTCTCCATATCCACCTCCTGATTACTACATCCTTCTATCTGCATCAAAGCAAGCAGACGAATGAGATGAGTATCATGTCCGAAACGGAGATCGGCCGCAGGGGTTCCTTTCTCTATGGCGGCATCCGCACTTTCCAGGATATTACGCAGCAAAGGTACGGCACAACGAGGCATCAGACCGCCATTGAGCGGAGCAGCAGCATTGCAAACATACATGCGGGCATTCACTGTCTTCCAAACTCCTACTAATTCCTCATATTCAAAGATATCATAGAAAGACAAATCCAACTCAACATTCTGCATATCAGCGGCAATCCAATAAAGGCTGCGCATCATGGCGTCTTGATCCGTTATCGCTTCAGGCTTCACAAACAGGGAGGCCATCAGACGTTCGGGACGGACGTTCTTTTTTTCAAACTCTCTGAAGCCACGCCTCCACGGAGCCTTCTCAGAAGCAAATTTCTCACCTTCGGGGGATGTATAGGCGATATAATCCATATACCGATGGTAAGCTCTACGGTTTACTTGCAGGCCAGGATTCAGTTCTTTCAGGCGTTCGGTGAAATAACTCATACTCATGGCACAACGCAGGGAAGTGGATGAGCGGGCGTCAATGAAAGCGTCCCCCCGAAATACTTGCGGAAAGTTATGATACATCCGTTCGGCTATCTCACGGTGCTGGCGCTCGCCAAGTGGGGTGATACTTCCACTACATCCGCGGGCATCTTCCCAAACCTTATGCAGACGTCCGCGGACATCCACGCCAAGGGGAGTCAGTTCGGAACATTGATAAAGGGAATCAAAGACGCAGATAACTTCCGTATAACGCTCATCCGCCGTCATCCAGCGGGAACCGTGACGACCGTAGTGACTGATGTAGAAAGGCTCATAACCAGCAGGAGCAGGAGTATAGGTGGATGAAGGAACAGGATAAGCATAATAAATACTTCCTGTCTGCTCCGGAGTTAATGCAGACTGGGAACGAGCTGTGAAAGTACACAGCAAATACAAGATAAAAATTATGCTTTGTCTCATCTTCGTGACGAATTTAAGTTATTAATATGAATCAGTAGCTTGTAGCTTATCACTTTTATTTCTTTATTTTCAGATTACGAACATCCCTCTGCCCAATGCCTTCTGTTGCCTGATCGGGACGGATATCTCCCCAAGTAACGGTGCAATCATCTATCAGAATATCAGATGCCGTATCGATATAAAAACCATACGTCTTATCATGGATAAACCCTTCGCCCACACACGGACGTTTATCATAGATACCACCCTCATAAGCCGTACGCTTTTGCAATAGCAGGTCTACGTCTTCAAAGTAGATATGATTCACTTTGTCTTGTGTATCCCCACCTACAAAGATGCCGTTCTCGCTGGTGCATTTGATATTTGTGAAGTAAATACGGCTCACCTCTCCGCAACGTCCTTCGGTAGCTCCCTTCGGGAAACGCCAGCCGGCATCCTTATGATTGCCTACGGCACGCGGATAGGAAGTCACGTAAATAGGTTCCGCCTTTCCCCACCAGACATCAGAGAAGAACATGCAATCCACAATCATATTAGAGAAAATCACATTGGTAACCGTTCCTTCATCCCGGTTCTGAATACCGATGCCACGGTTACTGTTCTTGATGATACAGTTATTGAACAGTACATTATTAATCTTATCCATATTTTCCGAACCGATCTTGATGGCACAGGAACGGGAAACCATAGTACAGTTGGTTACAACTATGTCTTCGCACGAACCGTATTCTTCAAACTCACGACGATTCTTCAGACAGATGCAGTCATCACCCGATTCGATATGGCAATTGGCTATGCGCACATTCTTGGAATGGTCTACATCGATGCCGTCACCGTTGCGTATCTTCAAGTTATTCAGGATAGAGATGCCATCGATGGAGACATCGTTGCAACCGATGAGATGAACCGTCCAATAGGCACTGTTGCGGATTGTCACATCACGGATCACTGTTTTCTCTATATCGATAAGCGTCAGTACATGCGGACGGGGATCAAAGTCGGTCACCGGTTTCAGTTCATAAGAGTCTTCCAGTTCCTTACCCATAAAGGAGACACCGTTTCCATCTATGGCTCCTGTTCCGGTGATGGATACCTCTTTCAGATCTTGACCATAAATCCACATCATGCCTTCACCACGATTATCACGGAAAGCGCTCAGTGTATAGGCAGCCTCATCAGGATTGGCAAGCAGACAGGAATTAGGTTCCAGATGCAGTTCCACAAATGAGGCCAGATGGAAAGGGCTGCACATGAAAGTACGCCCTGCCGGAACCAGTACCGTTCCGCCACCCGATTTGGAACACTGATCGATAGCAGCTTGTATGGCCGCCGCGTCATCGGTGACACCATCACCTTTGGCTCCGTAGTCCATAATGTTATAAATAGTCCCTCCGGTCTTCGGAGTGCCGCATGCCCCTAACAGCAAGATGCTGCACAGGACAAACAAAAATGCTTTTGCTCTCATATAAGTTATCTTTCTTAAAATTAGTAAGCTACGGGCTACGAGCTGCAAGTTACGAGTGCTGCGCTATATAGTCCTATAAGCTATCAACTATTATTTTACACTAACATACCGGAAGGCACTTGTAGCTCGTAGCATGTAGCTCATCACTCAATCACCGTCGGCGGACAGTCTTCCGCTGCCGTTCCCCACTCCTTATTCGGTTTATCCCCCATCACAAACTCCATCACACCACCGTTCACTATATCCTGATGGGTAATGTAATTACGCGTATAAGGTTTTCCGTTCAGCGTTGCCGACTGAATATAGATATTCCTCTGCGATGCGTTACGGGCTTTCACTGTGAACTTCTTTCCACTCTCAAGATTCAGCGTGAAGCTGGGGAATGAGGGGCTGGCAAGTATATAATACGGAGTACCGGGACACACCGGATAAAATCCCATAGCGGCAAACATGTACCAGGCCGACATCTGTCCGGCATCGTCATTGCCGGAAAGTCCACCCGGTTCATTCAGATATTCCGTTTCCATAACGTGGCGGACAGCACGCTGAGTCTTCCAGGGTTCACCTGCATAATTGAACATATAAGCAACCTGATGACAAGGCTCGTTTCCATGCCAGTAACGTTGTTCACTGAACATGGAATCCAACTTGGCTACATACTTATCTTTCCCTCCCATACTTGCCATCAGTCCGTATGGATCTTGCGGCACGTACCAGGTATAGTGACAGGGGGCACCTTCAGTAATAAAACGGGCAAAATTAAAAGCATTGGCATCATTCAGAAAAGTACCATCGGCATGGCGCCCCTGGGCATATCCCGTACGGGGATCTATCACATTGCGATAATTGGCAGCACGCCGTATCAATGCCTGGTAATCATCCGTCTTACCCAAAGCTTTTGCCATCTGTGCAAGGGCAAAGTCATCATAAGCATATTCCAAGGTACGTGATACCTGTTCCTTTGTATGAAAAGCATCAGGTACACCGTCCTCAAGAGGAATATATCCGTACTCCAGATAAGAGGTCAGAGCTCGACGCCCCATACCATTTTTATATTCATCAAGGTTAGAAGGAGTTTCAAAGGCATTCTTACGCATTCCTTCATAAGCCTTGTCCACATCGAAATTACGAATCCCCTTACAGTATGCATCGCTGATGGCGGAGATACAATGATCGCCTATCATAGCGGCAGTATAACTATTCCAACAAGGAAAGATGGGCAACCAACCACCTTGTTCATATTTATGCACCAAAGATTGCATCATATCTCCCCCCTTTGTCGGAAAAAGCAGATTGATCATCGGATGCAGGGCACGGTAGGTATCCCACATACTATAATCCTCATAATACGTTTCTCCTTCAGGAAGTTGGCATATCGGAGTGCCATTCGCAAAAGAGGGATAACGGCCATCTATATCATTGAATGTATGCGGCAGAAAAGAGGCACGATAGAAAGCACCGTAAAACATTTCCTTGTCTGCAAGTCGTTCGGTCTCTACATCAATAGCAGAGAGATGTTTCTCCCACATCTGTCTTAGCTCTGTGCAAGTCTGTCCAAAGTCCCAATGAGGAATTTCAGCTTTCAGGTTCTTCAAAGCACCATCCCGGTCGGTAAAAGAGGAGGCAGCTTTCACCAATACCTCTTCACCTTCGGTCACATCAAACTCCACATAGGCACCTATCTGCGCCGCATCTCCTATCTGAATGACGCCGGGAGACAAAGAATCTCCCTTGAACACACCGTAATCCGTCAGCTTCTTTTGAAACTGAATGATAAAATATCCGCTATACCCTGCCGATTTTCCCCAACCCTGATAAATGCGGTGAACAGGATTATATCCGTAAATCTGATTGTTAAGGGTGTCGATGCAGATATATCCCTGACCTTCATCACTGTTAGGGTTTACCACCAGATAACCTTTTCCCGCTTTGCTGTATGTGAAACGGAAAATTGCGGAACGCGAACGCCCCGTCATTTCGGCATAGATATTCTCATCCGGCAGGGAAACCGTATAATAAGCCGGTGTTGCCGTTTCTTTCTCATGGGAGAAACGGGTGGAACGTGCTTCCGGCTGGCAACGCAATTTACCGAAGAGCGGCATCAACGTCATAGAACCGTAGTCCTGCGTACATCCGCCCACAATCCAGTGGGAGTTACGAAAGCCTTGCAGCAGAGTATCTGCGTAATAATAGGGTGCTATGCATTTCTCCTCCGTGTCCCGCGTCTGCGCAGTCCAGAAGTTCATTCCGTTGGGTTCGAGTACCGCCGGGAGGGTTTGCCCGTATTCTTCCGTATCCCTGCCAAATAACCCCGCTGTATGGGTCGCACTGGGGGCGGTACCTACACGAGTATCGATATAGGATAATCGCGACTCGTCAACAGTCCCACAATGACTGGTACACGAAATAGTACCCGGCAGCAACACAGTTGCCAGTAACAGAGAATAGCATGTATAGATTGTTCGTCTCATCATTATTATATTTTTATATAGATTTTCTTTTTATACAATGGATAGCCGCACGCTCCCATCAGCAGTGTAAAGGCAAGGGCGTAAACGGCAGATGCCAGATAAGGATCGGTTATTAGAAAATGTACCCCTTCGTAAATCACCGGCTTACTTCCGGTGGCGCCAATGACAATAGCTGCTACCTCGCTGAGTACGTAGAGAAACAAAGGATTAACACCGAATATTTCAAAGAAACGACACCAGTTCTTCTTTTCCTTCATATCAATGAAATAAATCAGCACAGACTGAAGCATGGCTGCCAATCCACATGTTACTAACACAAATGTAGGCGACCAGATACGCTTATTCAACGGTAGGGCTTCTGTCAGCACAAAACCACATGCCATCAGAATAAAACCTGCAACAAACAATTTCAGTGTTTTCTGTTCCAAAGCTTCCTTAGCCAGAATGATTTTCCCACAACAGAAGCCGATCAAGGTATGAGCGATAGCAGAAAGGGTACTGGTAAGTCCTTCCGGATCTATCGTGCTTTTATGATAAAGGTGGTCTGCACCTAATACATTCCGGTCTATGATAGCCAGAAGGTTTGTATCATCCGGTGCATATCCGTTGCCTATACAAAGCAAAACGGCATATCCGGCGATAAGGCAACCAATGATCCAGCCGATATATTTATGATTGACATACAAGGCTACAAAGGAAACTACACAATAGCACAAGGCTATACGCGGCAGCACTCCCGTAAGCCGAAGATGGGCAAAAGGAAAGAAATCTCCATCACAAATAAAGTGAAACCAGTGAATAGCCCAGCCGATGCATAAAATAACAAGAGTACGTTTCAGTACCTTACGGACCACTGAACCAGATGCTTGAAAATGGAACTTGCTCAAAGCAATATAAGTGGAAACTCCCATGATGAACAAAAAGAACGGAAAGACCAGATCACAAAGAGTCAGCCCATTCCATGCAGAATGTTGCAAAGAATCATAAGATAACTTCCCACCGGAATTATTGACAAGAATCATACCGACGACAGTAATTCCGCGCAGCACATCAAGAGACAAAAGTCGCTTCTTCTGTGGGGAAGTGGAAATTGGGGGGTGAGAGTTTTCCATATACTTTCTAAATATCAATATGCACAGTTGGTTGTATCTCAGTTATACTATCTCATTGCCTTCTCAAACACTTCTTTCGCCACATCCACACAGCTTCCTTCAGGAACCGAACTATACGGATTCTTTGCCAGTGTCCAGGGTTCTTCCATCGCATAATAATCCAGCTTAACTTCGGGTTTACCATCCAGTTGATCCTGAAGAGTTTGCCAATAGGCTGCCCAACGTTTATAATAGAAATCACGCAGAATACCGTTCCATTCTTTATGTGCATAGTCACGCAGACCACCGTCATCAGCGCAAACACGATTGCCCCAAGTGGTTATCTGCACGCGGGCATTCCATTCGTACAGGTCTTTTTCTTCGGGAGTAGTCCCCAAATTGCGTGCCTGCTCTATCCAACGGCCTACACGGAATTCACTACGTGTACCCAGCAATTTATCCTGCAACAGCAATATATCCAGGAATTTCCGGGAGTCACGGGCAAAACTGCGTTTATCAAAGCTTTTGAAGTCAGCAATGGTCCGGTTATAAACAATACGTCCTTTATCGGAAAGAGACTGTCGTACGATGTCTACCAGGTCATATTCAAAGTTATTATTACCACGATATTTATCGGCTACTTCCACCATCAGCCGTGCTGCTTCTTCCGTAACGGTAGGATCATAATAGTTCTTCATCTTCGACCAGCTCGATGCCTGGAAGTTATTCAGCGAAGGACGTCCGCAGAAAATAGACTCATGAGGGCCTTGTTGGTTATTTCCAAAAGGACAGTTATAAATGGTATTGGCAAGCAAAGTCCATGCTTTTTCTATCTTCTCGTCTCTTACACCATAACGGGCAAAGAGATAATCTTTCAGCCATTCTTCTTTCGTGAATTTCTCCGGTCGCCAGGGAAGTTCGCACATCAGTTCAAACATCATGGGGTTATTCTCTGCACCTTCCATGGTCAGACCTATTCCTTTCAGGTGAACAGCTAACGGATTATTCTTAGTCAGGTAGAAATTATCGAGTAACTGGTCCATACGACCGTGAAGTCCCACATTGCCACCGAAATTGAGCAACATACAGAACAGCCAATTGTGCTGTTCATACCCCTTGTCACGCTTCCAGATGGAAGGGATTCCCCACATAGGACGACATTCACTGAACAGGTCCAGTATCAGCAGATCTCCATTCTGCATATTCTTTATCATCTCGGGACGAGGATTCTCTGTCCAGCCCTGCACTACCCAGGTGGCTTTCGGATTCACTTTTTTCATAGCCGCCATAATAGCTTTCCCGGCCGCATCGAAATCTACTGAAGCGGCATTCTCAGCTTCATGAAAAGGGTCCATAGAATAATAATCGACCTTGCCGAAAAGCTTCTCCTGTTCCTGATAATATAAATCGGCAATCTCGGCAAAGCGGACATCGGTAGATTGCAGGAAAGCAGGACGGGTAAAGCCGTTCCATAAATCAGACTTGGTCAGGTTCAGTCCCAACTTCTCATCAGCATCGTGGGGAACCATACCTGAATATCCCGGAAATACAGGTTTAATGCCATATTCGCGCATACGCTTCAAAATTTTCTTCTGCAAAGCTTCCTGCTGTACATACCAGGAATCCGGATTAGGTCCGCCCCATCCTTCCAGATTATTCATTGCCCACCAAGCAAGAAAAGCAGGGCCGGCAATGAATCGGTTAATTTCATCTTTAGAATATCCCAGTTTTTGAAGCATATTGAACCAGATACATTCCTGGCCTACGGCTGCCAAAGGGAGATTGATACCATGTAGAGCCATCCAGTCTATTTCTTTCTCCCAGCGTTCCCAATCCCAAAAGGCCATGGTGTAGGAATAGGTACAATAGTTGAAATCGTAACGGAGTGAGAGAGATGTTTCGTGACGCTCTTTTCGGGGGACAGGAGGAAGTACCTGCGGCAATTTCGCCTGCATACCATTCCATGACAGTTGGATACCGGCATAATATTTCAGATACCAGTTGATACCTGTCGCTATATTCACATAGTTATTACCCCGGACTACGACTTTAGTTCCTTTCTGGTCCAGTTCGAAAAAATCATCCGCACCTTTCTTGAATTCGATAACAAATTTCTTCGATGCTCCCTTATCAATTCTTTCGAGCAAACCGTTTATAGGGTTGGCTGATAACTGAACGGATAAGCCTACTATTAACAAAATGAGTAAACAGAGTTTGGTTTTCATGGTATTCATTCTTCTGGGTGATGTGCAAAAGTAAGCGTTTATTTTTTTATGTAAGGAGAAAATAGAAAAGTTTGGGACGAATATAGTAAAGAATGAGACAAATAGTGACGAGCTCGTCACTTTACCCCTTCTTCCCCAGCTTCGAGCTCGGCAAATATCCGAAGAACTCTTTGAAACACTTCGTAAAATATTTAGGATCGTTGAATCCTACAGCATAGGCTATTTCGGAAACATTCACATCTCCCGATCCTTCCTGTATCATCCGTTGCGCCACGTTCAGACGATAGTTCTTCATAAACTGCCCGATGGGCTGCCCCGTCAGGTCCTGCATTTTCTTGTTGACCAATGTCTTGCTGTAGCCCATGTCGCGTACAAAGCGTTCCAGGTTATATTCCGCATCGGCATAGTGTTCCTTCATCAGGTTGACCGCATTCGTAATGAATGTCTTGTCTCGCGATTCTTCCTTTACATGCAGCTCTTCCACATTACTGCTGGATGAGAACATCTTCTTATATTTCCTTCGCAGACTTAGTATATTACGGATACGAAGCCGGAGCACTTCTTCATCAAAAGGTTTGCAAAGATACTCGTCCACACCTATTTCAAAGCTTCTTTTCTCTTGTACGTCCGAGCGAAGCGCCGTAAGCATTAGGAAAGGAATGTGCGAAGTCGCCAGATTCTCCTTGATACGGCGGGACAACTCCATACCATCCATCACAGGCATCATCAAATCACTGACTATTAAGTCGACGGTATGTTTCTGAACGATTTCAAGAGCCTCCTGCCCGTCACCTGCCTCAAACAAACGATAATCCCCCACAAGCAGTGTGCGGATATACGAACGCATATCTTTATTATCTTCCACAATCAGGATAGTCTCTTTCTTCTGGGTATCCTCCGGTTGCAAAGTATCCGGTAGATATACACTATCAGGCTGTACCCACTCCCCATTCGTCTCTACCCGTTCTCCGGGAATCAGCGGCATCAACATACGGAATGAAGCCCCCTGCCTGTGATTATTGCGGGCAAAGATTTCTCCGCCATGCAAATATACAATCCGCTTGCACAGGAAAAGACCGATTCCTGTGCCGCTCTGCCCGTAAACCGGATATTTGGTACTCTTCTTAGACTGGTAAAAGCGGTCGAAAATCTTTTCCAGATCTTCTGCCACAAGGCCATGCCCCGTATCGCATACATTCATATAGAATAGTTTCTCCCCGTTCTTTCCTTTAACAGATGCCACAAATATGTCAATACGACCGCTATCCGGTGTAAACTTAATAGCATTCGAAACCAGATTCACCAACACCTTGCGCATATATCCCGTATCGATCATCAGAAAGGGATTCTCCAAACGGAAATAAGTACATATGTCGATATGCCTTTCCTTGGCAAAGACTCTGAAAGGTATCAGCAACTCAGACAAAAACTCGATAAAATTCGAGGAACGCTTATCCAACACCACCTTGTCTATGTCCAGTTTCCGGAAGTCCATCAGTTCATTGACTAGAGAAAGCAAATACCGTGAATTTCGCTCGGCTATCTGCAACTGTGCCTTTACAGCCTCATCCTGTGTCTCCTTTAAAGCATGTTCAATGGGGCCATGAATCAGTGTAACCGGAGTACGGAATTCATGAGTGATGTTCGTAAAGAAAGCAATCTTCTCTTCCGTAATCTCTTTTACGTGTTGAGCCATGGTTTCCAACTGTTTGTTCTGGACAGCCAGTTCCTGCGTGCGCAGTTCCACTTCTTTTTCCAATCGCGCTTTCTGTTCACGATAACTCCGCATCTTCCGCTTATAGAATAAATAAATAGCAAGGCAAATAACTACGACAAGAAGCAGATAGAATCCAATGGATTTATAAAAATAAGGAGTGATCCCCACTTCTATGTCGGTTATTTCATCCGACCAACGCCCCAACTCATCCGTCGCACGCACTTGCAGGGTGTAGTTCCCCGGCGGGACAGCTGCATATCTTGCCATACAATCACCCGGTTGAGTTTCATTCCACTCTTCCTCGTATCCCTCCAGACGATAGGCAAAACGAATACGGCTACTGTTTCCATAATTCTGTGTGGTAAATCCTACGGAGAAACGATTCTCCCTTTCATGCAGGAAAATACCGGAGGCAAGGGTGATATCCTTTTGCAGATAATCACCACTGGAAGGATAGATAATATTTCCTCCAATCGCCAGTGAAGAGAGTTTCACATGCGAATCCGCAGACAGCGAAGTTTCATTATCAGAATAAATAATGACCAGTCCGTCTATAGTAGCCATATAGATAAAGTCGTGCTTTGACGAATAATGGATGCCATTCCAGTAGAACTGAGTAGCAGGCAGGCCATCAGCCTGCGTGTAGTTACTGAATGTCATCGACTGAATATTCAGACGGGACACTCCATCATTCGTAGTCAACCACAAGTTTCCCTTCCCGTCTTCAGCCATACCGATAATTGTATTATTAGGCAACCCGTGACGTGTGGTATAGTTTTTAAAGACAAAATGATTATTCTTGTCACTCGTCAACTGATACAGTCCGCTTCCATTGCCACCCAGCCAGATAGTACCATTCTTGTCTTCCAAAATGCTATTAATCTTTTCCAGTTGTGTTGACTGTGGATTATCCAGTTTATACCGAAGATATTTATAATCAAAGCGCTTGTTCGACTTAGCAAAAGAAGCAAGGTCTACAATGAAAACACCTTGCGTGGTTCCTACCCACAAACGTTTATTTCTATCAATCAACAGGGCGTGAACCGCTTCGAACTCATTATCCGACTGATCGAATAACACACGGATGAAAGTATTTTTCCGCTTATCGTAGAAATGCACTCCACGTGTAGAGCCGAACCATATTCCGTGATTGATCACATCTTCACAGGCACTATTAATAAAGTCACCTTCCAATTCGGGAATATTCTCACGGGTATAGCGCTTAAAGGTACGGTTATTGGGAATATTCAGGTTCAGTTCGTTAATGCCCACACCCCAGGTATATGCCCACAAACGATTATCGGAGTCAATCAGCAGTCCGGTAATAGTGTTATTACTGATGGAAGTAATATCGTTAGGAGAAAAAAGATGATGGGCACAAGTCTTTTCCTCCTGATTCCATTTCATCAGTCCACGTTCTACTAATCCAATCCAAAGATTGCCGTCTTTATCTTCACCTACAGCATTAACAGGTGTAGGAGTATCTGTTTCTGTGACAGAAGTGCCGCATGTCCATAATTCTGTTTGCAAACGCTTCGGGGAAAGCAGGTTAATGCCTCCGGTTTCAGTACCCAGCCAGATGGTCTCTCCATCGGTGAACAGGCAGTTGATGGCATTACAGTTAATGGTTACTCCACCCCGGTCACTGGTCTGACGGATGAATGAAAAAGTATCCGTATCTTTGTTATACACATTCAGTCCATTCAGGGTAGATACGATCAGGTGTCCCCGTTCCGTCTGTTTGATATCCGTTATATAGGCTTGGCTCAACATTCCGGGACGATGAGTGGAATAGCGATACCTCTTCAGACTTCGTTCGGCATGATTATATCTGAATAGACCACGGTTAGAGCCAATCCACAAAGCATCCCCATCCGCCTGCATACAGGAAATCCGCCAATCTTCACTGAAAGAAACCAAACTATCGGACAAGATATCTGCCTTTAAGAGATGATCCGGTTGCTTCTCAACACGATATACCTGGTTGTCAATACCTGCACAAACTGTCCAGCCTATATCAAGAATGGCATGTACGGGAGATTCGCATTCGCTCTTCAGACGATACCAGGTCTTTATATCTCCCTGATCGTCCAAATCAATACACCACAGTTCTTTATTGCCGGAAATCCATAAATCTCCCTGTCTGTCTTTATAAATGGTACTAACGTTTTCATTCAATAACTTTTGCAGCGGACTATCCGGTGGAACAGGGAGTTTTACCAAAGCATAAGTATCCAGGTCGAGGATATCTATCCCACCTTCGGATGCAATCCACAATCGCCGGAAGTTATCTTCACAAATCTTATGGACAAAGTCATTCTTTAAGCGTATCGGTTCCGTTTGTGTACCATAATTCAGGAACTGATAACCATCATATCTGCCTATACCATAATGTGTGGCAACCCAGACGTACCCTCCGGAATCTTTAAAGATATCACTTACAAAGCTATAAGGCAGCCCTGCATTTTCAGTGATAAACTTAAAGTTGTACTGGCTGAAAAAACGATCCGCACTTTTCGGAAAAAGCGCCAAAACATGTATCAGACAGATGAGAAAAAGGAAAATACGTTGTTTCATTTCTTTTCGATTCGGATACGCGCGTCTACTGCAATCACATATTTTTCCGTTGCCAGTAGTGGGTTGATATCCATTTCCTTGATCTCCGTTGCAAAACGCAACAAAGTAGAAAGGCGTACGATAATCTCGGCGAATTTATCTTCATTCACCCCCTTTTGTCCGCGTGTTCCCTTGATAATTTTGTAAGCACGAAGGGAATGAATCATGGAGTAAGCCTCTTCATACGAAAGCGGTGCCAGACCGGAAGAAACGTCCTTAAGCACTTCCACAAAGATACCACCCAAACCACACAGCACTACATGCCCGAATTTCTCTTCATACTTGGCGCCTACGAAAAGTTCCGTACCCGTCAGCATCGGTTGTATCAGGATACCTGTCACTTCGGGAATCTGCATCATACGTTCAAATTCAAACGCCAGATGCTCTTCTCCCTTGATGTTAAGCACCACACCGCCTACGTCGGATTTATGAACAGGTCCCACCACCTTTGCCACTACAGGGAAACCTGTGCGACGAACAAAAGCCAGCACCTCGTCTTTATTGGCCGACACAAATTCCTCAACTATGGGGATGCCGGCAGCATGCAGCAATGCCTGTACATAATGGGGCTGAATATATCCATCTTCGGGGATAGAGTCTATAATACGACGAATACGCGGCACATCCACACCAAAGAGTTCGATCTCATTGGCGGCAGGCCGGGAAGCATTCATAATGCGAGACAATGCGGTACCCAATGTCACTTCGTCAGCAAAGTTCACATGGCCTTTAGCAAGGAAAGCGGCAACTTCCGCTCCGGCAGTATTGATGGAGGGAAGAATGGGAAAGATCGGTTTACTGCATGTCTGCATCTTCTCATGCAACACGTCATACATCTCGAACATGGTAACCAGTCCCGGTGTCCCGAAGATAGCCAGAACAGCATCAATATTATCGAATTTCTCTTCACAATATTCCAGGCAAAGACGCAAATGGTCGGGAGTTCCCGTAGCCAGGATATCAATCGGATTTCCTACAGCTGCACCGGGGAAGAGTTTACTTTTCAATTCGTCCACAACCGGGCCTTCCAGCTTGGGCACATTCAGTCCGCCTTTACTCAGCGCATCAGTCAGCATAACGCCCGGACCTCCGGCATGGGTAATGATGGCAAAATTCTTCCCTTTTAGTTCCGGCAGAGTGAAAATACAACCTACCGTCGTCAGTTCCTCGCGCGAATAACAACGTACAATACCTGCCTTACGGAACAAAGCTTCCACTGCCGAGTCCGAACTGGCAATGGCACCTGTATGCGAAGATGCCGCACGACTACCACTTTCACTGCTACCTGCCTTGATGGCAGCAATCTTACAGCCTTTCTTTATCAGAGAGGATGCATGGAACAACAGACGGTCCGGGTCACCGATACTTTCAATATAGAGCAGTTTTATTTTAGAATCTTTATCTGCCTGGAAATTCTCGTCCATATATTGCAGCACATCTTCCACACCTATCTGCTTGGCATTCCCCACAGACCAGACAGAATTGAACTGCAAACCTTTTGTTACGGCACTTTCCAAAATGAAAACGGCAGTCGCACCGGAGCTGGATATCAAATCGACTCCTTGAGGATGCAATTGCGGAATGGGTTGACTGAACACACTATGATGCCAGGTATTCATCAGTCCGATGCAGTTCGGCCCTATCAGGGAAGCACCGTACTTATTTACCGTTTCCAAAATACGGTCTTCCAGCAGAGCGCCCTCATGTGTCTCTTCACCGAATCCGGCGGAGAGAATGATAAACGCCCGTACCTGCTTCTCAGCTGCAAGCACTTCCACGGCATCAGGACACATCTGTGCGGGAATAGCGAGTATCGCAAGTTCCGTATCGGGAATGTCCTTCACATCAGCATAAGCTGTTACACCTTGTACTTCTGTCTCTTTCGGATTCACGGCACGAAGTTCACCGGTATAACCACCATTAATAAGGTTACGCAGGATAGCGCCTCCCGGCTTGTGCACATTATTGGATGCTCCCACCACTACAATACTGGCAGGACGAAGCAATTGGTTTGTTATCATAGTCTGTTCACTTTAAGTTCAGGATACAATGTGACAAATATACGTCTTTTATGCAATCCTGCAATCGGAAAAGAAAAGAAAAATAGAAGTGTAATCGGGAAAGGGGGTTTCAAGTAAGCAGTCTTTTTGAATGGCAGAATAAGAGATATTGCAACAATTCAAAATAATTGTCAGTATTCCGTATAAAGATTTCATATATTTGAAGCCTCATTCTAAAAATGGAGACATAACGAAACAGAATTATGGACATCAGAGACAGAATACAACAACTATTAACCGCCATCAACCAAGGGGTTTATGAGAAGGATACGGAATTAGGCTTGTCATTATTGGCTGCACTGGCAGGCGAAAGTGTTCTTTTGCTGGGTCCTCCGGGGGTTGCCAAATCCATGGTGGCACGCAGACTGAAGGCTGCCTTCAAGGGAGCAAAGGCTTTCGAATATCTGATGTCACGTTTTTCTACTCCCGACGAGATATTCGGCCCTATCAGTATCAACCGGCTCAAGGAATTCGATAAATACGAACGTGCCATTGAAGGATATCTCCCTACGGCAAGTGTAGTATTCCTGGATGAGATATGGAAAGCAGGGCCTGCCATACAGAATTCATTACTCACCGCCATCAATGAGAAAATTTACCGGAACGGAGACAGAGAAATCAAACTACCGCTTAAACTTCTGATTGCCGCCAGTAACGAGTTGCCCGCGCACGGCGAAGGACTCGAAGCGTTGTGGGACCGATTTCTGTTACGCATCATTTGCACCTGTGTGAAAGATGAAGCGACCTTCTACAACATGCTGCTCGATGATAATGATAAAGAAATAAACATACCCGCAGATCTGCAAATCAGTGAAGAAGAATATGCAGACTGGCGCAGAAAGATAAACCAGGTTTCACTATCCACCGAAATACTACATTATATTACGAATATCCGCCATCAATTGAAACGTCTTCCGCTGGATGATGAAGACACAGTTCGAAACGTATACATAAGTGACCGACGCTGGAAGAACATCGTGCAACTATTGAAAGCCTCAGCCTTCATCAACGGACGCACAGCCGTGAATTCGGCAGATTTGCCGCCTCTATACCATTGCCTATGGAACGAGATGGACGAGTGCGAGCCCATTCATCAATTAGTTCTCCGTGAACTGTTCACTTCCTGCCTTGAAAAAATGGAAGAAATCACCGAAGCGATTAAGAGTGATATACGAATCAGCCGGGTGCGCCAGGCGCTGGAAGATTTTAAAAACAATTGCTCGCCCAAGAATGACCTTGAAATTACGGATTACTTCTACTATCATGTAGCAGAACATGGCACAGGTCATACCTATATCTTCGCCGTAGACTATCTGGCACTGAAAGAGCAGAAGAGAGAGAATGCTCCGAGACAAGCCGTCATCTATCCCGATCCGTTGAATCCGGGACGCTCAATTATCCGTTGTTATCCGGGTGGAGCACCCTCAGGCGCAGTTCAGCAACGGGTAAACCTGTACAGAGAGGGAACAGAATACCTGTTAATAGATGGTGTGCGATATCCGATGACGCAAAATAATAAAGGAGAAAAAATGACTAAAGCATCTCACCAGTCCGAACAAACTTCCCAAAACCTGTTCGACAAACTGCCCCAGATCACCTCCCGCAATTACCGGGATGAACTGAACCGGCTCTTTCAGCATCTTCTCACCCTTACCAACTCCTTATGCACGGACAATCTGTTCGTCAGCCCCGCTGACAAAGAGTTAATCACCCATTACTCGGACGAAGTGCTGAAAAAACTGCGGAACGTAGAAATCGAAGAGGAAAAGTTACAATTCAACTTGCGGCAATATGGCAGGGCTGAGCAAAAGGAAGTATGATATCCAGTTCTATGTAAAGGTAGTCGAGAAGTTCGTACAAACGGGAGAATGTGCCAAGACGCTATACGGTGAAACGGAAGATCCCCTGCTTCTCTATCTGCTGGCCATCATGAACGATCCGTCCATCAGGGTTCTGGTGCTGGGCGATGAGGTCCGTGCACGCATATTCTACGATATCACCACGCAATTTGTCTGGCAGTTTCTGGAACAAGAGAAATTTCAGATGCAAAGAGCGCAATCCGAACTTGGAGAAATGGAAAGTGCCCTGAACTGGATTAAAGAGAAACGGGATGGATGGCAGGCCCTACTGAGGAAAATCAAAGATGACTATAAAGAGAATGCCTTCGATGAACCATTCTACGAACATATGTTCGGGGACAAAGACAAGCAACATGATTCCACCGTTTGGGAGAAGATGTTGAAAGACTGGGAAGATTCTTTTCAGCAGAAGCAGCAGGAACAGAAAGAGAAAAATCTAGATGCCAAGAAAGACTTTCTGGAAAAGAAACTGAAAACCAGCCTGAACAAGATACCGGAATACCTGGAAGAACACCAAGTAGACAAGGAGGAATTCTATCAGGCATGGAGCATGATGAACGGATTGTGGAATACCATCGATTTTGAGAATATCCGGAAGATTGTAAAACTGCAAAAGGAATACCCCGAACTGCTGAAGGTAGCCAACCGCATGGGAAGAATAGCCGACGATGAAGGCAGCAAACAGGTATATGTAACAGAAGGCAGTGTCTACAAACTGGCTCATTCCCAAAAGAGCGATATTCTGGGTGTCACCATCGGTAACGACCTGAACGCCCTGCTTCCTTCGGAATTGCTATATTATGCAGACAGCGAACTGCAAGATGTCTTCATGCTGAAATACTTCACGCAGAAGCTACAGACCTTCCGTTATAAATCGGAAATCATGCAGCCTTCCAGACGTCTGGAAGCAAAACCGGCAGTTCTGAAAGGGCCTATGATCGTATGCCTCGACACTTCGGGCAGCATGACGGGGAAACCGGAGCGAATGGCCAATTCCTTGCTGATAAAACTGATTGAAATAGCTGAACTTCAAAACAGGGAATGTTTCCTCATCACATTCTCCGTATCCACCAAAACCATTGACATACGCCGCGACCGGCTGAAACTGATGGAATTCTTCAGCCACCCCTTCACCGGTGATACGGATGCCACCCAAATGCTGAAAGACACTTTCAGAATGCTCGACGAGAACCGCTATATGAATGCGGATGTCTTACTTATCAGCGATTACCGCATCCCCAAATGCAAACCTGAGCTATTAAAACAAATGAGCGTACACCGGGAAAAGGGTACTCTCTTCTATGGTCTACAGATTGGCATTGCTCCGAATGAATGGACAGAGCATTTCGATCACATCTACAGGATAGAGTATCATGTAGATCGCAAATATTAAAGCCAATCTATCAGTTCCGCAATAGCCATATTCCCATAAAACGGTCATAAACCATATATCCACCGGTCGATTTATAGACAAGTTCTTTCTCTACCAACGACTTCAAAGCGGCATTGACACTGCTCGGAGTTTTCAGCCCATGCCCCAAAATGAAATCTCCACTGTTGGGTGCCGTCACTTTCCCTTCATGCGCAATGGCTTTCATCAGTGCCAACTGATTGTCCGTCAACATAATGATCAGGTTCTGATAGACAGGTGTATTCTCTTCAAGAAGCCCCATCAGCACTTGCTCTGCCTGAGTGAGATCTACAACCGACTCATTTCGCTCATACAACCGATTCAACATTGCCTGCATATACCAGGTATGTCCCTCAAAACGGGTATATATCCAATGAAATACAGATTTGTCCAACTCTTGCCCCCGCAACTCAAAAAAGTTCCTTGCAAACCAATAATAAGATTCTTCATCAATCTCACGCAGCACCATCAATTGCGTACTCTGATAGAAAGGACGCTTGGCGGAAACAAACATTTCCTGCATCAAATGCTGACTGCTACCTGCAAAGATGAAACGGACATTCGGGATAAACTGGATATAAGAGCGAAGCAAAGCCTCTGTACCTTCTTCAGGATAAGAAGTGATCTGCTGAAACTCATCAATAGCCAGATAGCAATTCCTGCCGGAAGCAGCCATATAGTCAAAGATTTCCTTCAATGTCTGTTCAGACTTGTCGACAACAAAGTCTAAGGTTACTGTAGGAACTCCCGTCAACTCATCTGCACTAATCACCGGTCGGCAAGAGCGAAAAAAAGAAGTCAGCTTATGCAAAGCACTTTCGCTGAGCGTATCAAGCTGCCCTAGTACGGTTTTTGCCAGCAGGCGAACGAAAGAAGCTAAATCGCGCGTTGCAAAAATATTCATATAGAAACTGACAACTTCCGGTTTCTCCTCTTGCAGGGTATAGAAGACATTTTTTATCAATCCCGTCTTACCCATACGCCGAGGCGCTATCAATGTCAGATTCCGTTCATTCTCCAAAGCCGACAACATCTGTTGTGTTTCAGCTTCACGGTCACAAAAATAACGAGGGTTCGCATAACCATACACTAAAAAAGGATTCCGGGGTTGCATCTTCTGAGGTTTCATAAGCAACATTACATATTTTACGTTACACTTTTTATGTAACACAAAATACGGAATAAATATCGGATAAAGCAAATAGATGCGAATATTTAACCTGCATCATTAAAGCCAGTCCATCAGTTCCACCAGACTTTTCATCTGTTTCAATCTGGGATGAGCGAATGTATCCACCACCTCATGCTGCCACATCACCTCAAAAGGAATGTGTACCCCATATCCTCCAATAGCCAGTACCGGTTGAATATCGGATTTCAAGGAATTACCAATCATCATGAATTCTTCCGGAGCGACTTGAAGGATTTGTAGCAGACGAGTATATTCTTTCTCCGTCTTATCAGACATTATTTCAATATGATCAAAATAAGAGGTCAACCCGGAGCGGTGCAATTTACGTTCCTGATCCAACAAGTCACCTTTCGTAGCCACTACCAGACGATAACGGCCTTGTTCCTTCAGAGCTTTCAAGGTCTCTTCCACACCGGACAGCAACTCAATCGGCATCTGAAGTAGAGATTTACCTAAAAGAATAATCTGTTGTATCTTATCTGCTGACACCTTCCGTTCACTCACCCGCAAAGCAGTCTCAACCATTGAAATAGTAAACGCTTTGGCACCATAGCCCAAACATTCCAGATTTTCCATTTCTGTTTTAAACAGTTCTACCGAAATCTCCTTTGCGTTACCATATTCACTTAATAGCTCCGTATACTTTCGTTCCACCTCCTGAAAAAAAGGTTCATTGCTCCAAAGAGTATCGTCTGCATCGAAAGCAATGACTTTAATAGTATGTTTCATTTCCTGAGTCTCCATCCGGTTCATTACATATTTTACATTACACCATTTATGCAATGCAAAGTTCCAAAGAAATTACAGATAAAGCAAAGGAGTACGGACTTTTAACGTCTTTATACTCTGAAATAAGAACAGATCAAAAGACTATGCAGCATAACCTGAGCCGTACTTGCTCCGTACCAACTCCGTAGCTTCTCCATATAGAGGTACCTCTGACCGAAGAAGGTACGGAGCAGGTACGGCCCAGATACGGTTCGGGTACGATTCGGATATAACTCACATCGAGTTTACACAAGACTTATATATATTTTAAAATATAGTTACATTATCATAAAGAAGTTTTATTATCCTGTTTTTTATAAAAAGCTACCTATTTTTGTATGTATTAAAGCATTAACAACAAAAACAAACGAATACATGAAACTAATCAAGCAATCACTTATCATTACCTTTTCACTATCGCGACTCCACTCATGTGAGCGTATATAAAACTCAAACTATGGAACACAGAATTAAAGAACTGGACTATCTGAAAAGCATCTTTATCCTCCTAATGATCGTTTTCCATCTGGTATACATTGGCGATAAGTATCCTTATATAAAGCAAATCGTATATACATTCCATATGTCCGCTTTCTTAATCATATCCGGTTATCTGGATAATGTTCAGAAAGACATCAGAAGTTTTGTAAGGAAACTATTCTGGATTTTTGTTCCATACATGTGCATGGAGGCAGGCTACGTAATTATGTCACATATCTTACCGGTCAGGGAAAATATACCAGAAGTTACTCCAATTATATTATTACACAAGATATTTATAAAACCATTAGGTCCCTACTGGTATCTTCACACCTTGATTATTTGCAGTCTCCTACATTATCTGGCCTTCCGTTATACTCACATGAAAACAATATCACAGTTGATATTGCTTGGCCTTGGTTTATTTGCTACCGCATACTGGGGTGGACTCATAGTATTTGCCAATGCCATTTATTTCCTTGCAGGAATCATTATCAAACAAAGTAAATTACCATTCACTCAAATCTTTCAACCCTCTTTTTTAGCCCTTATTCCTATTATGTTACTATGCTACTTCCCTAACAATCTGGACAGAGGTACATTAGCAGGCATTGCAATTACTTATCTGGTCATCATTATATCATTATATGCGCACAACTATCTGCCTAAAGATATCAAAGAATACTCTTATTTTATAGGCAGGAACACTCTTGTCATAGTCCTGTTCTCCCCCATTTTTACAATTTTATGCAAGCTTTTCCTACCCTTCCTATTCTTTGATTCCACCGGAATGCTTTTCATGGTGATATCTGTCATTGTTACCATAAATGGATGCATAGCGATAGCATGGAGCATGGATAAACTGCACTTTTCCCGTTTCTTTTTTGGACAAGACAACATATTAAATTAACAGTCGCATAAACCCGATAGAATCTAAAAAACAAACTTAATATAAATATCATGCAAGAACGACAGAAAAACAGAAGATTGTATTTTGAGGAACTTTCCATAACAAGCAGGAAATATTACATTCCATATATATCAAAATACAAAAAGATTAAAAAGGGAATGAATATTTTAGAAATAGGGTGCGGAGATGGAGGTAATTTATTACCTTTCACCGAACTGGGATGCAACACGACAGGAGTCGACTTATCAGCAGGAAGAATAAAAGATGCCATCCTGTTTTTTGAAGAAAGACAAATAAAAGGGAATTTCATTGCCTCGGATATTTTCAAATTGAAAGGACTTGAACATAAATTCGACTTAATCATTTGTCACGATGTTATAGAACATATAAAGGACAAAGCGACATTCTTATCAAATCTTCCCAAATACATTAATCCTGAAGGGATTATCTTTATGTCATTTCCCGCGTGGCAAATGCCTTTTGGAGGACATCAGCAGATATGCAAAAGCAAAATAATTTCCCACTTCCCTTTCATTCATTTACTGCCAGCACCTATATATAAAGGCATTTTGAAGTTTGGCGGTGAGAGCACCGGTTGTATTGAAGAACTTCTCTCTATAAAGGAAACTAAAACCTCAATAGAATTATTTGAAAAATTAGTGCATGAGAAACACATTACAATTATAGATAGGCAACTGTTCTTCATAAATCCTCATTATGAAATAAAATTCCGATTAAAACCCCGGAGACTATATGCCATAATTGCCGGCATTCCACATCTGAGAAACTTCTTTACTACCCCATGTTTCTATACTCTAAAATGAAATTCTCCGTATTACTCATTCAAAGTAAACTGCCAGGCGCAACAGCAGCTATTATCGGTAATATCCGGATAGCAGCTAAGACATTCGCAAGTAATGCGTTCATCTATTGTTTTAGCAAAACCGCTATATTCAATTATACCTACCGATTTACAAGGATGATACTCCATCTGTTTTCGTTTGCGGGCTGTTTGTACATGACATTCAAGCGTGCGATACACCAAAGTTTTATTGTCTTTCCCCAGAATAATCTCATCATTATTTATATTCGCATAAAAACGTAGCTGCAAGGCTTTTGCCAAGCCCTCCAGTCCTGCATGTTCCGGCAATCCGAGGAATTGTTTTATTCTTCTCGCCTCTGTTATCGTGAAAGACTTCCATGCTTCCCTATCGTGATGCATGGCTTCATCCATTCCAAATTTCCGTTCTATTGATTGAAACCACACGCCATCCATAGCCAACCAATTTTTGGAATAGGCTTCGATGAGTTTTATCAGTTCTTCTTTAGTGAGGGAACTTAAAAAGTTGTTTTGTTTCATTGCAAAAAAGATTCGTATAAATAACTATACAAAATGATTGAATAACAATACTGAATTATCAGACCAAGCATGCAAATGTATGAAATTAATCTAAAAATTAAAGAGAAATGCAGAGCAAACATACGTGAAAGCAATCACCCTTTATTGAAAGAAGGCGGCTTTTTATGGTTCAAAGAGGATGAAAAGCGCTCATTTCGCATAACCGTTCAAGATGTGGACATTGCAAAAGGGCTATATTCAATATACAAATCCGAGAAGAAATACTACCTCTCACTCGCCTATAAGAAGGATGATGGCAATGAGGCTACGGAGGTTTATGATATAGGAGAAAGCGACTATGTAGCGTTGTATATGTTGGACGCTGTTTTAAACTTAGGTTTATTCGAAACAACAAGATCGGCTCCTCCTCCTAAGGCTCACTGGCTGAAAATGAAAGGGATTAACAACGAATATAACATCAATTGCATAGCTTCTAACGATGAAGGATATGACATAGAAGGGGAAACTCGATGAAGCACCCAATTTATCGCTTTTTATCACTGTCAATATAAAAATTAAAATATGAGACTGAACTACACTTTATTTGGGGTACTGTTACTGCTTTGGAGTGGATGTGATTTTTCGGAACCGGAACCGGAACCAGAAATCGAACCGCCGACTGTAGTAGAGAAAGATCCTGTTGATATAAAAGTATTTATAGAAACAGTAACGAACGATAAAACCTATGATTACATAGACTTATTGGGCAGAGGATTTGACTGTAAAAAGAGTACCATAAAGGGATATATAAATGTAAAAGGCAAAGTTATTGATGTAGAACGTCTGTTAGCAGGTGACGGATATGATTATGTAAAGCAGGAACCAATTAAACTATACCCTTATTCTACAGTAGAAATATTTTTGCTTTACAATGGGGGAGGTTGGGTTATAAGTGAAAATCGAGACTTGAATAAATATATAGATAATATCTATTTAAATAGCCAAGTGGAAACAAAGATAGGGGATGATGTTCTTAGGCTATTTACCGAAGATATAGGAAATATAGAGGAAAACTTGCAAGGCAACTATTTTCACAAAGCGGAATGTTTTCACCCTACCAGCAGATATACCCTTCCCCATGTTTGGCCACATTATTTGTGTTTTTTCTTGTCTAAAGAGTTCCTGAATGATTTAGAGAAGAGTAACGGGGATGAGATAGTGAAAAAATATGGTACCCATGTTCTTACCGATGTACTCTTGGGGGGATATACCTCTCTTTCTTATGTTGCTCAATATAGCTATATGCTATCTGATGTGGATTTTAGGAAGCGGGTTCAAGCTTACACCAACTATTTTAATGCATCTCGTTATCCTCTGGATGTAAACCCAATTTTTGAGGAATGCAGTAAAGTAAATATTCATTTTAAAGCAAATGGAGGAAACCCGTCACATTTTGTTGCCGAAGGCGATAAAATCATGGGCTTTGACAAGTGGATTAAAGAAATTAATAATCAGGTGGGAACTTTAATCGGAATCGGACAATCTACCACTCATATATTTTTAATAAGTGATTTTGTGAAAGATGAAAAGAAGAAAACTGAAATAGAAAAAGCGATTCTACGGTATTGCAATCAATAACCGATACACAATTTCTGAATCTTTTTGAATACATCATTGGACATTTCATTGTCTTCTCTTTTTCTTTGAGTGGAAAACCGTTATCTTTGCACACCAAAATGCGCTCATAACAAAAGAGATACATATATCACAATGGAAAAGAAATTCAAACGCACTACCGTTACGTCGGCATTGCCCTACGCTAACGGCCCGGTTCATATCGGACATCTGGCAGGAGTTTATGTACCCGCTGATATCTACGTCCGCTATCTGAGACTGAAAAAAGAAGATGTAATCTTTATCGGAGGTTCGGACGAACACGGAGTACCCATCACAATACGCGCCAAGAAAGAAGGCGTAACACCGCAAGATATAGTAGACCGTTATCATACGCTTATCAAAGAGTCTTTTAAAGAGTTCGGCATCTCATTTGATGTATACAGCCGCACAAGTTCAAAAACTCATCACGACACCGCTTCGGAATTCTTCCGTAAGCTGTACGATAAAGGCGATTTTATCGAAAAAACCAGCATGCAGTATTACGACGAGGAAGCCAAGACTTTCCTTGCCGACCGCTATATCACAGGCGAATGTCCCCACTGCCATGCAGAAGGTGCCTACGGTGACCAATGCGAAAAGTGCGGTACGAGCCTCAGCCCCACAGACCTGATTAATCCGAAAAGCGCCATCAGCGGAAGTAAGCCCGTAATGCGCGAAACGAAGCATTGGTATCTGCCACTTGACCAACATGAAAGCTGGTTGCGCCAATGGATTCTGGAAGATCATAAAGAATGGCGTCCCAATGTATACGGTCAGTGCAAAAGCTGGCTTGACATGGGCCTGCAACCCCGTGCGGTAAGCCGTGACCTTGATTGGGGTATTCCTGTACCCGTAGAAGGAGCAGAAGGAAAGGTGCTGTATGTATGGTTTGATGCCCCTATCGGCTACATCAGCAACACAAAAGAGTTGCTGCCTGACACTTGGGAAACCTGGTGGAAAGATCCCGAAACCCGTCTGATTCACTTCATCGGTAAAGATAATATCGTATTCCACTGCATCGTATTCCCTGCCATGCTGAAAGCAGAAGGAAGCTTTATTCTACCTGATAACGTACCGAGCAATGAATTCCTGAACCTGGAAGGCGACAAGATTTCGACTTCACGCAATTGGGCCGTATGGTTGCACGAATACCTGGTAGACTTCCCCGGCAAGCAGGATGTGCTTCGCTATGTGCTGACAGCCAATGCACCTGAAACTAAAGACAATGATTTCACCTGGAAAGATTTCCAGGCACGCAATAACAATGAATTAGTAGCCGTTTACGGTAATTTCGTGAACCGTGCCCTGCAACTCACCAAGAAGTATTTCGATGGTGTAGTACCCGCTGCCGGTGAATTGACAGAGTACGACCGCGAAACACTGAAAGAATTCTCTGATGTAAAAGCAGAAGTAGAAAAGTTACTGGATGTATTCAAGTTCCGTGATGCACAGAAGGAAGCCATGAACCTGGCCCGTATCGGAAACAAATATCTGGCAGATACCGAACCCTGGAAGATTGCCAAAACGGATATGGATCGTGTAGCCACTATCCTGAACATCTCCCTGCAACTGGTTGCCAATCTTGCCATTGCATTCGAACCATTCCTACCGTTCAGCAGCGAAAAACTACGCAATATGCTGAACATGGACAGCTTCGACTGGGCTACTTTGGGCAGCACTAATTTATTGCCGGCCGGACACCAGTTGGCTACTCCTGAATTGCTTTTCGAAAAGATAGAAGACAGCGTTATTGAAGCACAGGTACAGAAGTTGCTCGATACGAAAAAGGCTAATGAGGAAGCCAACTACAAAGCCAATCCTATCCGCCCGAATATAGAATTCGACGACTTCATGAAGCTGGATATTCGCGTGGGTACCGTATTGGAATGTCAGAAAGTTCCCAAAGCCGATAAATTACTGCAATTCAAGATTGCCGACGGACTGGAAAACCGTACTATCGTCAGTGGTATCGCACAACACTACAATCCGGAAGAATTGGTAGGCAAACAAGTATGTTTCATTGCCAATCTTGCTCCGCGTAAATTGAAAGGCATCGTCAGCGAAGGTATGATCCTCTCTGCCGAGAACTTTGACGGGTCACTCTCCGTAGTTACAACCATGAAGGAGGTGAAGCCGGGTAGCGAAGTGAAGTAAAAATAATCTTAATGCCGAATGACAACTCAAGAACTCATAAAGCTTTTGGAGGATTTCATCCACTTGCCGGGAGAAAATGAAGTCGTAGAATTCAAAAAAGCTCAGAATGGATTCGATACACAAAAGTTAGGAGAATACTTCTCCGCACTGAGTAACGAAGCTAATCTTGGCCAGGAAGAATTTGCGTGGTTGTTATTCGGCATTCATGATAAGACTCACGCTGTTTTAGGCAGCTCATATAAACCGACACGTCCCTCGCTTGACGCCCTAAAAAGAGAAATAGCCGAAGGGACCAACTGTGGCATTACTTTTACGGAAATACATGAAATCATGTATCAAGGGAAAAGAGTTATCATGTTTCAAATTCCGGCAGCCCCTAAAGGAATCCCGACTTCTTATAAAGGACACTATTATGGGCGCGATGGCGAATCATTAGTTGCCTTGAGCCTTCACGAGTTAGAATCTATCCGCAATCAAAGTCAGCAGTCCGATTGGAGTGCCCGGATTATAAAAGGAGCGACTCTTGACGATTTAGATCCCAAAGCCATTTCCATTGCACGCTCACTGTATATTGCTAAAAACAAAAAGAATGCCGCTGAAATTGCAGAATGGGATGACATAACTTTTCTCAACAAGGCAAAACTGACTATAAAAGGCAAAATAACCAATGCTGCCATTGTCTTATTGGGAAAAGAAGAAAGTGAAGTACTAATTTCACCGGCGGTAGCCAAGATACGCTGGATACTTAAAGACTCACAAGGAACGGAGCGAGATTATGAAATTAAAAGTTGTCCGTTTATCATCTCCATTGAAGAAATCTACCAAAAGATACGTAATTTAAAATATCGATATATCAACCCGGAATTCCGTACGCTATTCCCTGAAGAAGTAGATACCTATGAACCGTATGTCATTCGCGAAGCCATAAACAATGCAGTGGCGCACCAGGATTACACATTAGGAGGACAAATCAACGTAGTAGAATACGAAGACAGGCTTGTATTTACCAATAAAGGAAGTTTCATTCCCCGTACAATCAGCAACGTATTGAAAGACAATGCACCGGAGGAAGTCTACAGAAATCCTTTCCTGGCTCGTGCAATGGTAGGACTACAGATGGTAGACACGATAGGAAGCGGCATCAGGAAGATGTTCAACTTTCAGAGGCAACGGCTTTTCCCTTTACCCGATTATACCATTGAGAGAGACAGAGTACAAGTAACCATTATCGGAAAGATTCTGAATATGGAATATGCCAATATATTAGCTAAGAAGCAAGATTTATCTTTGGTGGAAATCGAAGCACTCAATCGTATACAACTGAACCGTTCGATATCAGATGAAGAGGTATCGCATCTTAGGAAGAAAAAGCTTATTGAAGGAAGAAAGCCGAACCTATTTATAGCAAAACCGGTTGCTCAGCAATTAGATCAGAAAACAGCCTATTCCAACAATAAAGGATTTGAGGACAGTTATTATTGTGATTTAATTTTAAAAGCACTCACTGAACACGGTACGCTTACAAAAAAGGAAATAACAGAATTACTTTGGAATAAGTTGCCAGATGTATTGAGCGAAAGCCAAAAACACTCAAAAGTCAGAAACCTACTTACCAAACTAAGGAAGCAGGATAAGATTAGAAATGTATCCAAAGGCATACACTCGGATTGGTTTCTTAATGCGGATAATTTAAACGCAATTTAAACGCAATTTAAACGCAATTTAAACGCAATTTAAACGCAATTTAAACGAGGTTATGAATGTAACATGCTAATAATAAGCAATATGTATTTTAACATTTACGAGCAATTTATCCGAGATTTAAACGCAATTAAATGATATCTTAATCATAAATCGAACAAGGAATGACAGAAGCATCACTCAAAGAGAAAACAGCAAAAGGATTATTCTGGGGCGGAATAGGCAACGGGGCCATGCAACTGCTAAACCTCGTCTTCGGCATATTCCTTGCTCGGTTATTATCCACAACAGACTATGGCATGGTGGCCGTATTGACCATCTTCTCCGCCATGGCCGGAATTTTCTCGGAGAGTGGCTTCATCCTGGCACTTGTCAATAAGAAAGAGGTAAAGCATGAGGAATATAATTCCGTATTCTGGTTCAACATCAGTATCGGCGCATCACTTTACCTCATACTTTTTCTTTGCGCTCCTTTCATCGCCGATTTCTACCATACACCCGAGCTTACCCGGCTGGCCCGTTTCCAATTTCTGAGTTTCTTCATCGGAAGTTTCGGTACTGCCCCTACGGCCTATTTTTTCCGTAATCTCATGGTGAAAGAGCGTAGTCAGATACAGATAGCCGCCATCCTCATTTCGGGTATTACAGGTGTCAGTTGTGCCTACCATGGCTGGGGATACTGGGGAATTGCCGTACAGACCGTTGTGTATGTCAGCACCAACACTATCCTGCTTTGGATATTCTCTCCCTGGCGGCCTACTTTTTCGTTCCGCTTTCACCCATTACTGGAATTATTGCCTTTCAGCAGTAAATTACTCTTTACCTCGCTCTTCACTCATATCAATAACAACATCTTCTCCGCATTGCTGGGACGTTTCTACACCATCCAGCAAGCCGGTTACTACTCACAGGGAAGCAAGTGGACGACGATGGGATATTCCACCATTTTCGGAATGATAAACAGTGTAGGGCAACCTGTGTTCAGGGAAGCCTCGGAGGACAGGCAACGATTGCAAAACATATTCCGCAAGCTGATGCGCTTCACCGCCTTTGTCAGTTTCCCCGCTATGTTGGGGCTCGCCATTGTTTCTCAGGAACTGATCGTAATAAGCATTACAGAGAAATGGCTACCCTGTGTCCCCGTCATGCAGATACTGTGCGTATGGGGAGCCTTCATGCCTATTTCAACTCTTTACTCCAACCTGATGAATAGCATCGGCCGGCCGAATGTATATATGTGGAACACCATCGCACTGGGCATCTTCCAACTATTATGCGTGTGGGGTAGTTACCCGTACGGTCTGAATATCATGCTGATAGTCTATACAGCAGCCAATATCTTCTGGCTACTCATCTGGCATTATTTTGCCCATAAACATATCGGAATTTCCCTGCTTAATACACTGAAGGATATAGCTCCCTATCTCATTATATCTGTAGCCGTAATGACTTTTACTTACTGGGTAGCAGGTTATGTGAAGAACATCTATCTTTCCTTACTGGCGAAAATCGCTTTAGCTGCCTCACTCTACATATTCCTGATGTGGAGCCTGAAGTCGACTGTATTTAGGGAAAGTCTTCAATATCTATTTAAAAAGAAAACCATACAATAATGACACTGCAAAATGTAACTGTAATCATCCCTGCGCACAACCGTCCCGAGCGCTTGCGCAGATTGCTCGACTACTATAGCCGCACAGATATCAAGGTTCTTGTTCCCGACTCATCCGACCATCCGTTTGCCGATGCGGAGAAGTACCCGGACATCACTTATCTGCACCGTCCTAAACTACATTTCCTGTTGAAACTGAAAGAAGTGCTTCCGATGATTAGTACACCCTATGTACTTTATTGCGCTGATGATGATTTCGCTGTTCCCTCCGGCATTGCGCAGATGACCGCCTTTCTAGACGAACACCCAGATTACAGCACTGCACAGGGACATTACCTGACCTTCACTCCCCATAAAGGGAAAATATCATTCTACCCTCGCTATATCCGCTACTTCGATAAACAAGTAACAGGCGACACTCCCCGGGAAAGACTTTTGCAAGAGAAGAACATGTATGCCTCATTGCTCTACTCCGTCATCCGGACACAAGCTTTTCAGAGGATGTATGCAGCTTGTTTCAACCCGGACGGAAGCCTGCGTTTCCGCAACCTTTTCCTGGCTGAAGAGTTCTTTAACCATGCTGCGCTTATCTTCGGCAAATATGCTACACTACCCTATTTCTACAGTGCCCGCGAGCGTATCAGAGGTTCCGCCACGGAAACTACCGTACCTGTTTCAGTTATCAAAACCTCTCATAAATATCGGGAGGAATATCAAGGTTTCCTTCTGGCGTTATCAGAATTACTGGCAGCCCAGGAAGGTAATACGCTTGAAGATGCTTTCTCCTTTATTTGCAGCATCAGCGATATGCCTAAAGACACTGCCGAAATCTCTGGCAAAAGGAAGATTATGGAATTCACTCATAAGCATCCCCTGTTACGTTGGGTAAACAGGCTGGCTGACTGGAGATATACTCAGAAAGGATTGAAAGCGGTACAAGGTATGCAAAGCTACCCCTGTACATTCTCCACACCGGAAAAAGAAGAAATTATCAAAGCTATTGAACAATCTTAAAGACACGCAAAAATGACAAATAAAACTGTTTCTATTGTAACAGGTACTTATACGACACCTACCTCTTTCCGGGAAATCAAGGTCTACAAAGTAAGGGAAAAACCTCAGGATAGAAACTGCTGAAGCACTCCTTCAAGCATCCCATTATCAGAAAGCAGTTTCTCCACAAACTCACGAAAGGCACCAAAGCCCCCATGCTGTGCGGTGACGTAATCGACCTCACGTTTCACATAATCCGGTGTATTACTGGGGGAAGCGCTGAATCCAACCTTACGGAGCAGAGCCAAGTCGTTCACATCATCACCGATGAAGGCAACATCCTGCAACGTAATGCCCAACTCACGACATAATTCTTCCGCCTGTGCCACTTTATCTTTCACCCCCAGGTAGCAGTAATCTATCTTCAGTTTATCAGCACGCTTCTGAACAATCTGCGTATTCTCACCCGTCATAATGGCTACAGGTATATTCAGCTTGCGAAGGAAAATAACTCCCCAGCCGTCTTTCACGGAGAAACGTTTCATCACATCGCCCTGTTCGGTATAGTACATTCCACCATCAGTCCACACACCATCAATATCGGTAATCACTAACTTTGGTAACATAGTTTTTTCTTTTTATTCAGATGATACAATCATTTATTTCCACTTCCCGCTCTTTCCCCTCAGCCCATCGCGATAGCCACACAGCAATGCCCACAACTTACTGAACTTCTGCCGCTCATACAGTATGATAAAAACCACACGCTTATAAAAATGATAGCGCAAATGCGACTTCAAATTCAACGCCTCTGGATACAGACGATGCAGGAGAATACCATTGCGCACATTATAGTAGGAACGGGCCGGACCGTATTCATTAGGAAATACTTCTTTTCCCAGCAAACGCCTTTTCTTCTTCTGATAACCCAAATCGTGTGTCAACAGAATATTCTTGAAACATAAAACGGGAATATCTTTCCTTTTAGCCCTCCAACAAAACTCACAATCCACTCCCCAGACAAAGAGGGATTCCATAAAGTCGCCCAAAGTATCGAACAGGCTAACCGGATATATACTTCCCGAAGTCATTGCCGAATACACTTCATCCACAGAGTCCGTTAGCGGATACATGGTGGTTTGCTGGGATTTAATGAAATAATTGGTAGAGAAAATGGCAGCCTTGTCCTCACCATAGCTACGGATTGCCCGAAGGTAACTTTCGAAGTTACGCCCATCGAAACAGCTATCCTGATCCAAGGTCAGCAGATGCGTAAATCCATTTGCACGGGCATATGCCACCGCCTTATTCAGCGCAGAACCAATGCCCAGATTTTCACCGCAACCATCCAGAATGATTTTCCCTCTCCCGTCTCCCAAAGAATCCAAATCCAGATCCCTGCGATCTGTTGCCGGAGTATTATCCCACAACATCAATTCATCCAGTTGAGCAAGATAGGTAGCGATATTCTTTACTACCGCATCATCCGGATAATATAAGATGACTATGCCTAAGAGTTTCATAAATTATCGGATGACATCCGGATAGATAATCTCATTCCGGGGAATTTCTTTCAGTACTTTATGCCCTACCACTTTCGCACGCTCCACCCACTTAAAGCCGTCACCGGGACTCAACAGATGGATATCCTGTTCGGTAATGATATCTCCGGGATGCAGCGTCTTATTCGTTGCAATGGAACGCTCCAGTTTTACCTTTGCCGAGGCAACGGAAGAGTCGATATACAGTTCTTCTTTTCCCAGCCAACGTTCGGCAATACGGATATCACGTATCATGCGGTTCACACCGTCGGGGCCAAGAGAACCTTGCTGATCGGTTCCCTTCATACGGCGGTCGATGGTGACATGCTTCTCTATGATTTCCGCACCCATACCCACGGCAACGATAGGAGCGGCAATACCGATGGTGTGGTCGGAGAAGCCGATGCAATACTGCCCGTAGTGCTGTTTCAGATAGGTGATAGTCTTCAGATTCAGATTATCAGGCTGGGTAGGATACTGGGATACGCAATGCAAGATAGATATATTGTTATGATAACGGGTAATCACCTCCAAAGCATCATCCAGTTCTTTTCTGCCTGCCATGCCGGTAGACAGAATAATGGGTATCTTGGTTTCAGCCATCACTTCCAGCAACGGCAGGTTGGTAAGATCGCGGCTTGCCACTTTCAGACGGTCGGGCGTGAAGAGTTTCAGCAAAGAGAGGCAGCCTTTGGAGCAAAGTGTTTCCACGAAATCAAGCCCTAAAGACTTGGCGTGCCTATACACTTCGAAGTGTTCCTCGTCCGTCAGCTCCAGAAAAGCACGATGTTCGCCATAGGTACGTCCGAAAGAATGGGGAGAATCATACGGACGGTTCATCTGTGAGTCCGTCAGTTCTTCATTCAAATCCCGTTTAGTCAATTTCACCGCATCCATCGGACGAAGTTCTATATTGAACACTTCTTCACGAACAGGGCGGGACACCAGGTCTACGATCAGTTTGGCTATATCGACGGAACCGTTATGGTTCTGTCCGATTTCTCCTATTATATAAGTACTATTCATTTACGAATTATAAATTACGAATTACACTTGGCTGCACGGCGCTAGAAGGTATACATGGGCTATTTTTCATTTCTTGCAATATTCTCCAACATTCTGGCACGATAGTCGGGATGCGATTGCACCAGTTGCAACAGGGCATGCACACTACGGTCGGTCTTCTCATGGAAGGTGGCATAAAGTTCCTGTAGCAAGGTGAAGTCTTCCATCGTATCGAGAGTGAAACGAAGATCGAAACGCCCTTCCAATTCAGCCGGCAACGGAAGCAGACGCACCTTGAATTTTTCGGGATGCGTATAGAGATAGATAGTGACATGCTCGATGTAAAGTTTCTCTTGCGTAGAAACGGCGGCACGACGCAGAGCGTCAATCGTTGTCAACTCGGAATATAAGCCCAAATGGGATTTGATGGTAGGACGCCCATCGGCAAAGCCATAGGCGATATAATCTGCCGGACAGAAATTGTGTTCGGCAAAGAAGGTATTGAAAGTTTCGGGACGAAGGAACGGATTATCCGAACAAACACGGATAAAGCGGTTGATACCGAAAACTTCGGCAGCACGGATAAAGCGGTCGAGTACATTGTCCTCGTCGCCACGAAAACTAAGGATACCCGCCTGACGGGCGGTTTCGGCAAGCACATCGTCCTGCGGGCGATTGGTGGTGGCAAGTACAATACATTTGTCCGGACAAGCCTGTTTGATATTGGCTATCAGAATGTCGATGATGCGCTGTTCGCCATAGAAGGGGAGCAGAATCTTGTTGTGCAGCCGGGTAGAACCGGTGCGTGCCTGAATGATTATTCCATCTTTCATAATTTCATCCGTTTAAAAGCGTCGATATAAGAGCCGGGAGTGACATTGACAATTTCCTTACCCAGCCGGCGTGCGTAGGCTTCGAGTATAAAATAGGACTTGAAGGCTACGTGCATGTGATAGAGAATAATGTGAAGCCGGGCACTGTTCAAGTTTTCCTGTTTCACGGTTTCGGCCTGCGATTTATTCTGGTCGTAGAAGTGCTTTTGGTGCATCAGTACTACGTTGTCGTCCGTTACGGTGATCTCCGGCAACCAGGAATGGTCAGCACCTGCCAAATAGATTTTCTTGAAAGGCAGGCGCAATCCCATAGCGATAGAAGGTATCAGCACGTTATGCGGACGGGGAACGCCCCAGCCTTTGCGGAATATCCAGTTGCAGAAACCCTGGAAGCCTTCGATAGGCGTTGTATTATAAACATAGAGCTTGATGTGGGGATTACCCGCCAGTAAGGGTCGCCATTCTTTATTCTTCAGGGCACGGGCAGGGACAAAGAAGTCCATATCCCAGGTAGTCTTCTCGGCCATTGTCTTGAAAAGCTGTATACGCTTCTCGGGAACGATCCAGAACAGCGGGTCTGCAATCAGATAAAGTTCGGGGCGGAGACGCTCGAACATAGGAGAACTTACACAGAAGTTCACTGCCAACAAGGTTTTTCCCTTGATGAAATCCGTCGAATCTTCTACCGTGCGGTTCAGCGAAGGGCCGTTAGCCAATATCAGCAATTCATCCGGATTACTGAAAGAAGACGGCAAGCGCGTGCGCCACTTGGACTGCAACAGGATTTTCACTATACTGAGGAAGCACTGCCAAAGCTGTTCCAACCATTTCAAACCTTTTTCTCCCATATTGTTATAAAAGTTACGAGCTATAGTTATGAACTACAAATACCAAGTACTTTCAGACTACCTGCGAACAATTATTCGCCCTACCATGTGGCATCATTTAAACGGCAGATTCACAACGCTTATTCGGTTCATTTGCAACACTTGCAATACATTTACGTAACACCTGCAATACATTTCCACAACATTTGCACGGTACAAATCAAACACTTGTGTCCCGTAATCATCCTCTTGAACACTTATAAACAGAATCTTTCCCCTCCAATCACAACGCAGCCACTCGTAGCTCGTAGCCTGTAACTTGTAGCTAATTTATTCTCCTGCAAAGATAGATACTTTAGCGGTTACTGGCTAAAAAAACCGCGAATTTGTGGATAGAAAGCGGTAAAAGCTGTACTTTTGCCAAAACATTCCGCAACATGAGAGTACTTATAATCAATACGTCCGAGAAAACAGGCGGAGCCGCCATTGCCGCCAGACGCCTGATGGAATCGCTCCATACAGCGGGAACAGACGTGAAGATGCTCGTCCTGCACAAGGAAAGCCAATCGGAACAGGTGATCCCTGTAGGCAAAGACTGGCAAAAGAAATGCACTTTCCTCTGGGAAAGACTGGTTATCTGGACGAATAATCTCTTCAGCCGGAAGAATCTCTTTACCGTCTCCATAGCCAATACAGGCTTCAACGTCACCAAACTGCCTGCCTTCCGGGAAGCCGACATCATACACCTCCACTGGATAAACCAGGGAATGCTTTCACTGAACAATATACAGGAAATCTTCGAATCGGGCAAGCCCGTTGTCTGGACCCTGCACGATATGTGGGAATGTACCGCCATCTGCCACCATGCCCATACCTGCACCCTCTTCAAAAGCGAATGCAGAAACTGCCGCTTCCTGCGCTTCCCAGGCAACAACGATCTGGCGCACCGGATATTCAAGAAGAAACAAAAACTATTCAGTCATGCCAGCCCCCTGAATATCGTCGCAGTCAGCACATGGCTTTCCTCACAAATACAGCAAAGCACCCTACTTAAAGAGAAACCTGTATCTGTGATCCCTAATACACTCTCGCCTACCGACTTCCGAATGATGGACAAAGAACTGTCCCGAAAGGAACTGTCCCTGCCCGATAAACATATCATTCTGTTCGGAGCCGCCCGCATCGACGATCCGATCAAGGGAGTGGAATATCTGCTCCAGGCCATCCGGTTATTGATTGAAAAGAAGCAATTCCCGCAGGAAAAACTTCACCTGGCACTGTTCGGCAAGATCAAATATCCGGAGAAACTTCTCAACTCCATCCCCGTCAGCTACACCTATCTGGGACGAATAGGCGATACAAACAAACTCTCGCAACTATATTCCGCCGCAGACGTCACCGTATCCGCCTCTTTCTATGAGACATTCGGCCAGACTCTGATCGAGGCCCAAGCCTGTGGTTGCATTCCGGTTTCTTTCGGCAACAGCGGACAGGCCGACATTATCCGCCACAAAGAGAACGGCTTCCTGGCCGACTACCTCTCTGCCGACAGCCTGGCAGAAGGCATCCGATGGGGAATATCCGAAGCCCGGACAGCCATCTCCAAAGAAAATATGCGAAGCGAAGTATTCAGGAAATACTCCGGTGAAGTCGTTGCAAAGCAATATCTCAATCTCTACCAAAACTTAATCAGAAGAAAGGTAACACAATGAGAATACTACTTATCAATACAACAGAAAAGATAGGCGGCCCCGCCGTAGCCGCAAGCCGCCTCATGGAGGCCCTCAAGAATAACGGCATCAAAGCCAAGCTATTGGTGCGCGACAAACAGACCGAACAGATCACCGTAGTGGAGTTGCCCCACAACCTGCGCATGGTATGGAAGTTCGTATGGGAGCGAATCGTTATCTGGAAAGCCAACCATTTCAACAGAAACCACCTCTTCACCGTAGACATTGCCAACGCCGGCACGGACATCACCAACTTGCCGGAGTTTCAGCAAGCGGACATCATACATCTCCACTGGATCAACCAGGGGATGCTTTCTTTAAAGAACATCGAGAAAATTCTGGCTTCGGGCAAGCCCGTAGTCTGGACCATGCACGATATGTGGCCCTGTACCGGCATCTGCCACTACTCCGGCGGATGTACGCATTACGAAGAGGAGTGTCATCATTGCCCCTTCATCCACAACGGAAGCCGGAAGAAAGACCTCTCCCACCGTATCTTCCTCAAAAAGCAAAAGTTATACGAGGGCCGTCATATCAACTTTGTAGCCTGTAGCCACTGGCTGGAAGAACGCGCCCGGAAGAGTGCCCTTTTCAGCGGACATGCCATTACCAGTATCCCCAACCCTATCAACACCAATCTCTTCAAGCCGCACAGCAAAAAAGCCGCACGGGAGAAATGCAGGCTTCCGCAGGACAGCAAACTGGTTCTGTTCGGTTCGGTGAAGATAATGGATACCCGGAAGGGAGTGGAATACATGATTAAAGCCTGCAAACTCTTGGCAGAGAAGCATCCGGAACTGAAAGACCAACTGGGTGTAGTGGCCTTTGGCAACCAGTCGCAACAGTTACAGAATATGTTGCCTTTTAAGGTTTATCCGCTCGACTTCGTCAGCAATGAACATCAGTTGGTAGATATCTACAACGCCGTCGACCTCTTCGTCACCTCATCGCTGGAAGAGAACCTGCCAAACACCATTATGGAAGCCATGTCCTGCGGTATCCCTTGCGTAGGATTCAACGTAGGCGGCATACCGGAGATGATAGACCATCTGCACAACGGCTACGTGGCACAATACAAATCAGCCGAGGATTTTGCCAACGGCATCTACTGGATACTGACCGAGCCCGAATATACCACCCTCTCCGAGCAAGCCTGCCGGAAAGCCGTTTCCAATTATTCGGAAAGTGCCATTGCCAAGAGATACATCGACGTTTATAACAAAATAACCGGAAGACATGCATAACCGTCCCACACCCAAGTTCAGCATCATCACCGTGACCTACAATGCCGAGGCCGTATTGGAAGACACGATACAGAGCGTTATCTCACAAACCTACCACCACGTAGAGTACATCATCATAGACGGTGCATCCAAAGACCGCACCCTCGCCATTGCCGAAAGGTATCGCGACCGTATCACCCTGCTTGTTAGCGAACCGGACAAAGGACTGTATGATGCCATGAACAAAGGCATCCACCTGGCAACGGGCGACTACCTCTGTTTCCTGAATGCCGGAGACAGTTTCCATGAAGACGACACCCTGCAACAAATGGTGCATACTTTAGGAATCGGCGAACTGCCGGACGTACTATATGGCGAAACCGCTTTAGTAGATAAAGAAAGGCATTTCCTACGTATGCGCCGCCTCTCCGCCCCCGAAGTGCTGACATGGAAGAGTTTCAGGCAAGGTATGCTCGTTTGCCATCAGGCATTCTTCGCCAAACGGAGCCTGGCGGTACCATACGATATGCAATACCGCTTCTCCGCCGACTTCGACTGGTGCATCCGCATCATGAAAAAAGCGCGGACGCTGCATAACACGCATCTCACGCTTATCGATTATCTGGAAGAAGGTATGACGACGCAGAACCAAAAGGCTTCCCTGCGGGAACGCTTCCGCATCATGGCGAAGCACTATGGACTGATAAGTACCATGGCGCACCATGCATGGTTTGTATTCCGTCTGCTGCTGAAGAAATAGTACCTGGCTTTCAACACCTTACGGCAAGTAATCCGCAACCCCGCATTCAAGTCTTAGTTTCATGCCGTGAAACTCACAGTTTCAAGGCATGAAACTGTTGGTTTCACCTATTGAAACAGGAAGTTTCACGGCATGAAACTTACAGTTCCAAACGGAGAAACTGATAGCATCAAACAGACAATAGTTTCTTCAGCTCCTTCACTCCTTCCGAAGCACCCTTCTGAATGATATGTATCTGCCTCATTGAGTGCGTATCCACCGGTTTCGGATCAATCAGATATACTTCCGCCGTTCGAGGCACATAGTTCAGCAGTCCCGCTGCCGGATATACATTCATCGAAGTACCTATAATCACAAAGATATCCGCTTTCTCTACATAGTCGACAGCCGTTTCTATCTCCGGCACCGCCTCACCAAACCAAACAATAAACGGACGCAACTGCGAACCGTCGCCCGCCTTGTCACCCATCTTCACCTCATATTCTTCCGGTTTCAATTCCTTTACGTAGCGAGGATTGTAAGGGTCACGACTGGAACACACCTTCGTCAGTTCACCATGCAGATGAATGATGCGCGTGCTCCCGGCACGCTCGTGCAGATTATCCACATTCTGCGTAACCACCGTCACGTTGAAGTCCTTCTCCAGCTCGGCAAGTCCGATGTGCCCTGCATTGGGCTCCACATCAAGCAACTGCTTACGGCGCTCGTTATAAAAGTTTATCACCAGCTCCGGATCGCGCACATATCCTTCGGCACTGGCTACCTGCATCACCGGATATTTGTCCCACAATCCGCCTGCGTCCCGAAACGTACTGATACCACTCTCGGCACTCATACCGGCACCGGATAAAATCACTAAATTCTTCTTCATACCAAAATCTCCTTTCTATTATAGCAGTTTCTTTTCTACAAAAATACAGAAGATTGCCGAAGTTGCCACAGATATAAGAAAATTTAAAACCTAAAAGCATAAATCATTCAAATAAAACACTTACTTTTGCGACTTGTAATTTTGCAACTGATTGAAAGAGATTATACTTTCAGTCTCAACCCCAAAGATATATGGATAAATTCAGTTACGCTATCGGCCTCGGAATAGGTCAAAATTTATTAAGTATGGGTGCAAAAGGCATCGAAGTAGATGACTTTGCACAAGCTATCAAAGACATACTGGAAGGAAACAAAACCGCCATCTCACACGCAGAGGCACGCGATATAGTAAACAAATACTTCGCAGAACTGGAAGAGAAAATGAATGCAGCCAGCATAGAGCAAGGCGTACAGTTCCTGGAAGAAAACAAGAAACGCCCTAATGTGGTTACTTTGCCAAGCGGCCTGCAATACGAAGTCATCAACGAAGGCAAGGTAGGCACTTATGCAAAAGCCACCGACCAAGTGAAATGCCACTACGAAGGCACACTGATTGACGGAACCCTGTTCGACAGTTCTATCAAACGCGGACAACCCGCCGTATTCGGTGTGAACCAGGTTATCCCCGGCTGGGTGGAAGCGCTTCAGTTGATGCCCGAAGGTGCCAAGTGGAAACTTTATATTCCCTCCGATCTTGCCTATGGCGCACAAGGTGCGGGCGAAATGATACCGCCTCACAGCACATTGATTTTTGAAGTAGAATTACTCGAAATATTATCCCAAAAATAAAAATAAACAGTAAAAGCAAAATGAAAAAAGTAACATTTATCATGGCTCTTGCAGTAGGCGCAGGTTTAGCTTCCTGTACTGCACAAAGCCCGAAAGCAAATCTGAAAACAGATGTTGACTCATTGTCTTATGCCATCGGTATGGCTCGTACAGAAGGTCTGACTCAGTACCTGATGCAACAAGGCGTTGACACTACTCAGATGGCTGAATTCATCAAAGGTTTCAACGAAGGCGCTGCTAAAACCAGCAAGAAAGACGTTGCTTACATGACCGGTATGCAAATTGGTCAGATGGTAGGCAAACAATGGGTAGAAGGCTTCAACCAACAAATCTTCGGTGGCGACTCTACTCAGACTATCAGCCGTGAAAACCTGTTGGCAGGTTTCATCGCAGGTATCACAGACAAGAGCAACGTTATGACTAAAGAAGCTGCTACAGCTTACATGCGCGACGGTATGGAAGCCATCAAGGAAAAAGCTTTAGCTGTCAAATACGCTGACAACAAAGCTGCCGGTGAAAAATACCTCGCTGAAAACAAAGGTAAAGAAGGTGTTGTAACCACTCCGAGCGGTCTGCAATACAAAATCATCACCAAGGGTACAGGCGCAATCCCTGCTGACACCAGCAAAGTGAAAGTAAACTACAAGGGTACTTTGATTGACGGTACTGAATTCGACAGTTCTTACAAGCGCAACGAACCTGCTACTTTCCGTGCCAACCAAGTTATCAAAGGCTGGACAGAAGCCCTCACAATGATGCCTGTAGGTTCTAAGTGGGAACTTTATATTCCGCAGGAACTGGGTTACGGTGGCAGAGAAACCGGCGGTCAGATCAAACCGTTCTCTACCCTGATCTTTGAAGTAGAGCTCGTCGGCATCGAAAAATAAGTATCAGCCGAAGATTTTTTCTTCAACGGTACAGACTTAGCGGGCGAAACGGATGTAAACAAAAACATCTGCTTCGCCCGCTTCTTTTTTACTCTTTCCCTATTTTTTCCTCCTTTTATATAGAGAAATTAAAATAAAGTCCTATATTTGCTTACTATTTGATAAAAACAAGAACTTACACAAATTGATATTATGGAAAAAATAGACAATCTTGACCGGCAGATTCTGGAAATCATCTCTCAGAATGCCCGCATTCCTTTCAAAGATGTAGCTGCTGAGTGTGGCGTATCACGTGCTGCCATTCATCAACGTGTGCAACGTTTGATAGATTTAGGCGTCATTGTCGGCTCCGGTTATCATGTGAACCCCAAATCTCTGGGCTACAGAACCTGCACGTATGTAGGTATCAAGTTAGAGAAAGGTTCCATGTACAAATCAGTGGTTGCCGAAATGGAGAAAATACCGGAAATCGTGGAATGCCACTTCACTACGGGTCCTTACACGATGCTGACGAAAGTATATGCACGCGATAACGAGCATCTGATGGACTTGCTGAATAACAAAATGCAAGAAATTCCGGGTGTAACCGCTACCGAAACGTTGATTTCACTGGAGCAAAGTATCAAGAAGGAAATTCCTATTTGCCCGGAGAAATAACAGATAATTTATGGAATTCTTAAACGAATATCATCTTTCGGGACTGTTCATCGGCATTTGTACATTTCTTATCATCGGATTGTTTCATCCTGTGGTAGTGAAAGCCGAGTATTATTGGGGTACCAAGTGCTGGTGGATTTTTCTTGTATTGGGCATCGGGGGCGTTGTGGCCTCGCTTTGCGTAGAGAATATCTTGATTGCGTCCCTCTTGGGCGTATTTGCTTTCTCTTCGTTCTGGACCATCAAGGAGGTCTTTGAACAAGAAGACCGCGTAAAGAAAGGTTGGTTCCCCAAGAACCCCAAACGTACGTATAAGTTCTAAAAACAAAGCAACAAACAGTATATTTTGCCCGAAAGGTTTGCATATTTCAACTGAATATACTATTTTTGTGCCCGCTATCCGATGAGGATAACACCGGACTTGTAGCTCAGTTGGTTAGAGCAACAGACTCATAATCTGGAGGTCCCTGGTTCAAGCCCAGGCTGGTCCACAAAGAAAAAGGCTGATTCCTAAGGGAATACAGCCTTTTTCTTTGTAATACCCCTCCAGTTATAAGTCCGTTGTTTTAGTAGTTTTAGCCTTAAATTGATGCAGTTGTTTCACCGAACCAAGCAAATTAGAATTTACTCCTAAAAAGTATAATAAGAGAAAAAACTCATTTTATGAGTTGCTTATCATTCTAAACTTATTATATTTGCTCCCATAATCTAAAAAATGAAAGGTGATACTAGAGAAACAACATATTGATTTTGAACAGATTTATCTTTCTTATTTCTCGAAAATGAAACGTTTTGCCCGAGAATATGTCTTATCGGATGAAGATGCAGAGAATATAGTACAAGATGTTTTCCTCGATTTTTGGGAAAAGAAAGAACTATTGCCACTACCTATCAATATTCTGGCCTATTTATTCACTTCTATAAAAAACCGTTGCATTGACTTTCTACGGCACAAAATAGTGCAGAAAGAAGTAGAAAATAAAATGCAGGAAGAATATAGATTGACCTTACAAATGAAATATTATTCTTTAGGAGAATTAGATGAAGGGATTTTTGAAAAAGATGATGTAGAACAATTGCTCTCTAAAGTAATAGATTCGCTGCCTGAAAGATGTAGAGAGATATTTTTGAAAAGTAAGATAGAGGGCAAAAAGCAAAAGGAAATAGCAGAAGAGATGAACATTTCAATTAATACGGTTGAAACTCAGATGGGAATTGCCTATAAAAAGCTACGAAACGAACTAAAAGACTATTTTCCTCTTTTTATCTTTCTGTATTATTTGTAACCTGAACAAAAAAAGTGATTTTCTTTTAGCGGATTCTTTTTCTACATTCGTCTATACTATGAATTAAGTCATAAAAAGATGGATGAACGTATATTAAAATATTTCCAAAACAGCCTAGCACCCAATGAGAGGTTGCTACTTCTTCGTGAAATAGAGAAAAATGAGGAGCTAAAAAAGCAGTTTGCCGAGTATCAGAATATCCAGGCATTACTGAACTTATCCTCACACACAGAAGATAAGAAAGAGGGAGAAACAAGCTATCAGCATTTCCAAAAACGGATAAAAAGCAAAAAAATGCGTATTTGGCTGGTGAAAACAATGAAATATGCAGCTGCAATACTCATTTTAATGATAAGCACATATCAGCTATCTATTTGGCAGATGTCACATAAGCTACAAGATGACTTCCAAGTGCAAACCAATACTTTATATGTACCAGCCGGGCAACGTGCTTGTATATCTTTGCAAGATGGTACCGTGGTCTGGTTAAATGCTCAATCGACCTTGACCTACCCCTCGCATTTTTATGGAAAGGAAAGAACTGTTTCCATTATAGGCGAAGCCTTTTTTGAAGTAGCCAAAGACAAAAACAGACCTTTCATCGTAGCGGCTCAAGATGCGAAAATACAAGTATTAGGAACAAAATTCAATGTATATAGCTATCCGGATAGCAAACAAATCAGGACAAGTCTGATTGAAGGTGCCGTTCAAGTGTTCTACAAGAGTAAGCAAGTTATATTAAGGCCCAATGAAGAAAGCATTGCACAAGACGGGAAATTGACAGTCAGCAATATAAAAAATCCTGATATGTTATTATGGAGAAATGGCATCTACAGCTTTAATAATGAACGCTTGGCTGACATTGTTAACAAATTGGAGCTATATTATGATGTCACAATCAATATTGCAAATCCCAAATTGAAAGATATAAATTATACATGTAAATTCCGTCAAAGAGATGGAATAGAGAAAATACTACATACCATTCAAAAGATACATCATTTCAAAATTGAAATAGACAAAGAAAATAACGTGATCACCTTAAAGTAATACAATTGTTTAACCCTTAATACATTATCCACATGAAAACATAGAATTATAATCAAGAAGGCGACAAGTGCACCACCACCTGTCGCCAGTAGAAAGTAAACACCGGAAAAAAATTTAGTATTCACTCTAAATACAAAGATATGAAAATAAATCCTTTGTTATCACTCTTTATTGTCCAAAATCAAAGCTTTAAAGATTATTTTAGAATTATGAAAATCTCTTTATTCTTGCTATTTGCTTGTGCCCTCCAATTACTGGCAGTAAATACAGAAGCACAAAACGCAGTCATAACCTTTCCTTCTAATTCTATATCTGTAGGTCAGTTAATAGAAGAGATAGAAAAGCAGACAGATTACTTAGTTGTATATAGCAATCGCGAAATAGATACCAACCGGCAGGTCATTATACAAAATAAATCTGCTAAGGTATCTTCATATTTGAAAGAGACATTGGCGAAAGTAGGTATTGGCTATAAATTCGAAAACGATTATATTATTTTATCGAAAAATACCAGCTTATTAGATCAGATACAACAAGAAAAAATAACAGGAATAGTGACTGATGTAAAAGGAGAGCCGATTATAGGTGCAAATGTCAGTGTTATAGGTAAATCAATAGGTACAATTACAGATATAGATGGCAAGTTTACCATCCAAGCTTCACTAGGAAATACCCTTCAAGTTTCATTCATTGGCTACAAAACTCAAACCACCAAAGTTGCAAACAAACATATCACAATTGTTTTACAAGAAGATATGGAAATGCTTGATGAAGTGGTTGTAATTGGCTATGGAACTGTGAAGAAGTCAGACTTGACAGGTTCAGTTTCTTCCATTTCACAGAAAAATATAAAGGACCAGCCAATGACTCGATTGGATCAAGCTTTAAGCGGAAGAATTCCCGGCGTCGTTGTTATAACAAACTCCGGTGCACCGGAGCAGAGTACCCAAATTCGTATACGTGGTGCAAATTCTATTTATGGTGGAAATTCACCACTTTATATTGTAGATGGGGTACCTAATACCGATTTATTTAACAATCTGGCTCCTAATGACATACAATCGATAGAGGTCCTGAAAGACGCTTCGGCAACTGCTATTTATGGTTCTCGCGGTGCAAACGGAGTAATACTGGTCACTACCAAAAGAGGGGCTGAAGGTAAGACAAATATTCACTTGGAAACAGAACAATCAATATCTACCATTGCCAAAAAGCTAGATCTATTAAGTGCAAGTGAATATGCAGAATTCTATAATGAGTATCGTCGGGAAAAGGGGGCTAATCAAGATTTCTTTTCTCCGGATGAAATCACTCAGTGGAAAAAAAATGGGGGTACAGACTGGCAAGATCTAATGTTCAGAACAGCTCATACTCAAAATTATAAACTCTCTATTTCAGGAGGTATTCCGAAACTTCAATATTTGGTATCTATGAATATGATGGACATAGAAGGCATTTTGAAGGAATCGAAAAGTCAGAAATTCAGTTTACGGTCTAATATAACTGCTGATGTAACTAATTGGTTGAAAATGAACTTAGACGTAAATGCAGTAAGACGAAAAACAAATAAAAATGGTCCCCGTGGAGGAGTCGGAACTATTATAGCAGATGCAATTACCTATAGTCCTACCTTGAAATTAAAAGATGAAGAAGGAAACTGGTTGAGAGATAATATCAATTCAACAAAAGATAACCCTTATGGCCGATTAACTCAAGATTTGGATGAAAGTTACACTAATTATCTAGCAGCAAATTTACAGTTTATGGTACAATTACCAGTAAAAGGGTTGAGTTTGAATTTCCAAGGTGCTGCCCATTATAAAGATTACAAGAATCGTTGGATGAAGTCGAATGCAAAGGATTTACGAGCTCAAAACAATTCTGCAAATAATAATCAAAACGATAGTTTTGACTGGTATAATGTAAATCAAATAAATTATGCAAGAGAATGGAAAGAACATAAGTTGAATCTTATGGGAGCCATAGAATTATCACAATCAACAACTACAGGATTGTCTAATGAAGTAGCTAACCTGAGAACAGAATCTGTTGATTTTTGGAATTTGAGTTTGGGAGATATGAATCTGTTTAGCAATTCATTTTCACGCTCTTCGTTAGTTTCACTTATGGGACGTGCAATGTATCAATTCAAAGATAGATACTTACTTACTGCGACTATTAGACGAGATGGTTCTTCCAAATTCCAAGGTAAGAATAAATGGGGAAATTTTCCATCAGTTGCCGTTGCCTGGAGAATGTCAGAAGAATCTTTTATAAAGAATCTCAATATTTTTGATGTCTTAAAGTTAAGAATGAGTTGGGGCAATACAGGTAACCAAGCCATTGGAGCCTATTCAACCTTAGGGCTTCTAGCTGAGTCGAAGTATGGTTGGGGAGGTACAAGTGATTATCCCGGATACGGAGTTTCCGGACCTGCCACTCCTAATCTGACATGGGAAAAAACTACTCAATATGATTTAGGCTTAGATATGGCATTTGCAAATAATAGAATTCTGGCAAATATCGATCTATACCAAAAGAATACAACCGGGTTGTTACTAAAGAAACCTATACCATACTATGATGGCGGAGGAACCACTTGGGTAAATCTTGGTGAAGTGAAAAACAGAGGTATTGAATTCTCTTTAACCGGAATTCCTATTCAAAACAAAAATTTAATATGGGAAAGCACATTTAATGTATCCTACTCAAAAAATGAAGTTGTCAGCTTAGGAGATGAAACAAGATTACATCCGGGAACAAAATTAGACCAAGCTTCTCTCAATACGGCCGTATTGCAAGTAGGAAAACCATTAGGTAGTATCTATGGATATATTTGGGAAGGTTTATGGCGTACTGACGAGGCCGAAGAGGCAGCCAAATGGGGGCAAAAGCCAGGAGATAACAAATTTAAGGAGAAAAATGTGAATTACAAATTGGAATCTGATGACGCAGATATTATCGGACAAGCATTTCCTGATGTAATATTAGGATGGAATAATACCATCAAATGGAAGAATTTAGATTTTAATTTATTCTTTCAAGGTTCACTGGGAGCTGACCGTTTGAATTTATCACGCTATCTCACCAATGAATGTGTCAGTGATTCACGTTTTATCACCTCTAAAGAAGGTTATTATAACAGATGGACACCCGAAAATCAAAATACTAAAATACCAAACCCGTTCAGTTCGACAATCAATTCCAGATTTGAAACTGCTCAATATTTGGAAAAAGCTGATTATCTAAGATTAAAGAATATAAGTATTGCATATACAATCCCCAGAGCAAAAACAAAATTTGCAGATATCAGAATCTCCCTGAGTGCTCAAAACCTGTTTACGATCACGTCTTACACAGGATATGATCCGGAAGGAACTATGGATATCACAAGCAATGGCGGCAATAGTGACATTAACGCAGGCGTTGATGGCGGTTCATACCCATTACCAAGAACATTTACTTTGGGGCTTGGATTCTCATTTTAGTTTAACCAATAAAATAGATGCAAAATGAAAAAAATATTGATTTATAGCATATTATTATTTGCTTTATGTTCTTGTGATAATTTCCTGGAAGAAGATCCTCGTGGTAAACTTACCCCTTCCTCTTTCTTCTCAAGTCCGGAAGACTTGGATATGGCTATAACTGGGATGTACAACAAATATTACCAGACTAATGCTCGCGTCTTCAGAGCCATTTATGTGTGGTGTGCAGATGATGTAACAGCCCATAGTGGTGGTAATAAGTCACGTTTTTCGGAATATGACCGGTTTAATTTCAACTCGGGAAATACAGATATTCTTGAAATGTATCAACTCTATTATCAGACAATCAAAGCTTGCAATTATGTAATTAATAATGCAGAAAGAACACCGGTTGAGAAATCTTTCCTGGAGCCGAGACTGGGACAAGCCTACTTTTTAAGAGCATTAAACTATTTTATGCTTGTACGCATTTGGGGACGTATACCTCTAGTCACAGAGAATGAGATAAATTACAATACCCCAAAAGCAGAGGTGAATAAAATATATGAATTAATAGAATCGGATGCATTAACAGCAGAAAGAATGCTGCCGGATAATCATAAGATAGCCCCCTATTTTCAGAACGGAATTAATGTAGCTCCTAACAAAGGCGCTGCAAAAGCTTTACTAGCCTCTGTTTACATGACGGAAGCAGGCTGGCCTTTGAAAAAAGGAGCGGAATATTATGATAAGGCGGCTGCAAAGTATAAAGAAATCATTGAAAACGAAGATACGTATGGTTATATATTAGAACCGGACATACGTACATTGACTAAAGAACCTGAAGCTAATTACTCCAAGGAAATAGTATTTGGAGAGTTCCATAACAAAACGAAAAACTATTTCTCTGGACCCAAAAGCGAATTACCAGAGGAGTCCGGCGGATGGTGTGACTATATGGTTGAATTGGAATTCTTTAAAAGTATGCCGGAAGGAATACGCAAGGATGCTTGGTTCCTGACCAAGGTGACGATGACCGGGCAGGAGCGTAACCCAGAAACGGGACGCTATCCATTACTAAATTGGGATGATCCCGCAACCAATCAGAAGCATCCTTACTGGAAGAAAAATATAGAAAGTTCAGACTGGGTATTTAATTATGATGACGGGTATTATGAAACCAAAGGAATTTCAAGCGCAAGCGGGAAAACCAGAATGATATTTAGATATGCTGATATCTTACTATTGTACGCAGAAGCAGTTGCTTATGGAACTAAGAGTATTGATGATTTAGCATTTGACTGCATGTGGAGAGTACAAGAAAGAGCTGGAGTACCACTTATTTCAAAGGATGTCACTAAAGAATATTTCCAAAAAGCTGTTCTGGATGAGAGACGGTGGGAAACCGCAGGTATGGAACATAGCTGTATGGGGCGTTTCTTTACTATGCAAAGACATGAGATTCTTCATTTGCAAAAGAATTATAGAGATGCAGCCGAGCTTTCTTTAAATCCCAATTTAACATTAAGCGAAGAATTCTATTATTTTCCGATACCAGACAATGAACTCTTAATAGTTCCTGGATTAAAAGATTAATTCTACTTTTCTAAAATGAGGGTTTTAAGAGTTCGCGTTTCTTTTGAAACCCTCTTTCATTTATAAAACATTTAATATGAGATACTTTAGTATAATATTTGTATTATGCTTGACCCTTTCTATGGTTCAAGCTCAGCAAACCTCTTTTGTAAATCCTTTCATTGGTACTTCCGATGATCATGGACAAACCGATCCATCCGCAACCATTCCGTTCGGGATGATTAAACCGGGGCCAGAAACTATACCTCGCGGAAACGGAGGTTATGATTATCAATCACAACAGCTGAAAGGATTCTCACAGACCAGAATGTCTGGAGTAGGCTGTATAGGCGTCGGAGGAAACCTGCTGATAACACCTTTTGTCGGAACAGCATGCAAGACTTTAAAAATGGATAAGGCGTCAGAAACTGCAATTCCCGGATATTATAGCGTAACTTTAGATAATCAACTTAAAGTTGAAATAACCACAGGTAGGACTGCAGCTATCTATCGTTTTACCTATCCTGCTACAGAGACCGCCGGCATAAAAATAAATTTCAAACATTCTTATGGTAAGCATATTGCCGAAGAACATAGCATTATAGGAGACAATGCAGTAAAAGGATTTGTGCGTTCTGCTTGCACTTGTGATTTAGGCAGTTACAGATTTTATTATTATATTGAAAAAGATAAATCTACTTATAAACCAGAAGATAACGATTCAGAATTACTATGGAAGTTTCAAACAGAGCCTAATGAACAAATTATACTGAAAATAGGATTATCCTCTGTCAGTGCAGAAGAAGCTGAAGCGAATCTCAAAAAAGAGTGCTCGAATCAGTCTTTCGAACAGATACGCACCAATGCACGTATTGCCTGGGAAAATCTATTGGGGCAAATACAAGTCGAAACTTCTGATGAAGATTTAAAAACATCATTTTATACGCGGCTCTATCATGCCTGCCAGACCCCTTTCACAATCAATGATTATTCCGGTAGTTATAAGGGAAGTGACGGAAAAGTATATAAAAGCCAGCAGTTACCCTATTATCATGGTTGGTCTATTTGGGATACCTACCGAACAAAATATCCTCTGTTATCTATTGTTTGTCCCACGGAATACAAGCACATGATCTCCTCACTTGCGGAATTATACAAACAAGGCAAGCCTCGTTCTGCAACAAAGACAGAACCATTTCTGACAACACGTACTGAACACTCTATTATCACGATTTTAGATGCATTACAAAAAGGAATGTTTGATGGTTCTCTCGACGAGCTACTTCCACTGATGCTAAAAGAGGCAGAAGATATCTCCAATGACTCACCGGACAAAGCATTGGAACGAGGATATGATTTCTGGGGAGTTTCTGAACTCGCAGGGAAAATGGGTAATAAAGAGTTAAAAAAAGAGTTCTCTTTACGCTCAAAAGAATACAGACCAATATGGTTACAAAAATTTAAGGACATTGGTCCAACTTCAGATATAATGCATGGTGACGGTTTGTACGAAGGTACTATATGGCAATATCGTTGGTTCGTACCTCATGACTTCGATTGGGTTATTGCGACTTTGGGCAGCAAGAAAAAGGTTTTGAGTGAATTAGATTATTTCTTTGAGAACAATTTATTCAATATGGGAAACCAACCTGATATACATGTTCCATTTTTATATTATTACCTTGGAGCGCCATGGAAAACGCAAAAGTTAGTCCACCAAATATTACTTGAACCGACCACTAATTATTATGGGACACATGAAAAGTGGGAAAAACCTTATATCGGCAAAATCTTCAATACCACTCCACAAGGGTACTTGAAAGAAATGGATGATGATGCCGGAACCATGTCCTCTTGGTTTGTGCTCTCTTCCATAGGACTATTTCCTGTCTGCCCGGGTATACCCTATTATTGGATAAATGCTCCGGTCTTTGATACGGTTACATTACACCCAACGTCTCAACAAGAATTTAAAATCCATGTAAATCGCCCTGATGCAGAGTGTATCTATATTCAAAAAGCAATTTTAAACGGTAAAGTTTTAAATAGAAGTTGGTTAAGCTATGACGAAATCATGCAAGGCGGAGATTTGACCCTAGAGTTAGGAAAGCTTCCTAATAAACATTGGGGACATAATACTGATTTTACAAAGTCACTATTTAAAAAATAAATTAAATGAAAAGAAAGGAATGTTTTTGGTGGGTATTTGCGATAATTGGAGTATGCCTTCTGAGCATAAGATGTAGTAATGTAAAAGAGGATTATTGCTGTTATGTAAATCCCTTTATTGGTAATGCAGATAATGGCCACACATTTCCAGGAGCTTGCGTACCATTTGGAATGATACAAGTAAGTCCGGAAAGTGGAAATGGTTCGTGGAGATATTGCTCCGGCTTTAATATTGAGGATGACTCTATCATGGGATTTTCCCAAAATCATTTGAACGGTACGGGATGTCCCGACTTAGGAGATATATTGATTCTACCATTTTGTGGTGATATACAAAATGAAAAATATAAAAGTAGATATGAGAAAGAATATCAAAAAGCTCATCCAGGATACTATTCAGTAGTTTTATCTGATTTTGGAGTGGAGGTAGAATTGACTGCGACACAACGCACGGCCATGCATCGTTATACTTTCAGAAAAGCAGAACCGGCACATATTCTGGTAGACCTTCAAAGTGGAATCGTAAGTAAGAATGAGCAGCTGCGAACTCATGTAATAGATGCAGAAATGCAACTGTTAGACCAATATAGTATCGTCGGAAAGAACAAGGTGAAAATGTGGGTGGAAAGAGAGTTCTTCTATGTTATCAAATTCGACAAACCCTATATAGATATTGAAGAACTTCAACCTCAAGAAGGAGAAAAAGCCAAACGCCTTCTTCTTTCATTTGATTTAAAACCAGGAGAAAATGTTCAAGTAAAAGTCGGTCTGTCTACTGTCAGCATAGAAGGTGCACAGGAAGCATTAGAAAAAGAAAATCCAGATTGGAACTTTGAAAAAGTAAAGGCTCAATCTGCCGAAGCCTGGAACAATCTGTTGTCACGGATAGACGTATCAGGCACAGAAGAACAAAAAGTAAACTTCTACACTTCCATTTACCATTTATGTATCCAACCTAATAATATAACTGATGTGGATGGAAGATACAGAGGTCCTAATGACAGCATCCTCTACTCTCCCATAGGAGAATACTATTCTACCCTATCCTTGTGGGATACTTATCGTGCAGCTCATCCATTATATACTCTTTTAGTACCGGAGAAAGTTAACGGATTTGTCAATTCAATGTTATCTCACTGTGATACACAGGGTTATTTACCCATATGGGCTTTATGGGGTAAAGAAAATCATTGTATGATCGGTAACCATGCCATCCCCGTTATTGTAGATGCATATCTGAAAGGATATAAAGGTTTTGATCCTGAGAGAGCTTATGAAGCAATCAGAAAATCATCATTAGAATCTCACCCGAAGTCTGATTGGGAAACCTACAATCAATATGGATATTATCCTTTCGATCTTATTCCTGAAGAATCAGTTTCCAGAACTTTAGAGAGTTGCTATGATGACTATTGTGTGGCACAAATGGCAAAAGCATTAGGAAAGAAAGAAGATTATAATTTCTTTTCCCAAAGAGCCCGTGCATATACATCCCTGTTTGATCCGGTAACCAAACTAATGCGCGGGAAGGACTCACAGGGCAAATGGAGAGAACCTTTTGATCCTTTCAGACTATCACATGCCGGAACTTCCGGAGGGGATTATACTGAAGGAAATGCATGGCAATATGTATGGCATGTGCAACACGATGTAGATTCTTTAATTGAGATGATGGGAGGAAATAAAGCATTTACAGCAAAACTCGATTCACTCTTCTGGCTTGAGAACAATACTGTAAATACAGGTTTTGTATCTGATGTGACCGGACTCATAGGACAATATGCCCATGGGAATGAACCTAGTCATCATGTAGCTTACCTATACAACTATGCAGGGGAATTCTGGAAAACCCAAAAACTTATCCGAGAAATCTTTGATCACTTTTATCTGCCCGTTTCCGACGGTTTGTGCGGAAATGACGATTGTGGGCAGATGTCCGCATGGTATTTGTTCTCAGCTATGGGATTTTATCCTGTAGATCCTATCAGTAAAGAGTATATTATTGGTGCTCCTCAACTGAAGGAGATGATATTACGTCTGGAAGGTGGAAAGAATTTCATCATTCGTGCCGAAGGCTTATCAGAAGAAAATAAATATGTAAAGGCAGTCTTTTTGAATGGAAAAGAATTAAAACGGTTTAGAATCTTTCATCATGAAATCACAGACGGAGGTATTTTAGAATTTATCATGACGGATAATCCGTCAAAATCATTTAATTAATTATGAAAGTATACATATTATCAATCCTTTTCTCCCTGTCTTTTTCGTTAGTGTGGAGTAAAGAGTATAATGCATCTTTTTTTGGCATAAAGTCTGATGGAGTAACATTGAACACCAACTCTATCCAGACTGGTATTAATTATATTCACAAAGAAGGGGGAGGTGTTTTAGTTTTTAATGTCGGCCGTTATTTAACAGGTAGCATTGAACTCAAATCGAACGTAGCGATACAATTAAAGGAAGGAGCAGTGCTGGTAGGTTCCCTAAACCCTTATGACTATAATATGGAAGGTCCTTGCTATAGTATGATTCGAGCTATAAACCAAAAAAATATAGCCATTTATGGAAAAGGAATAATTGATGCACAAGGGCGTCAAGTATCATACAACATAATCGACCAAGTACATAAAGGTTTTATCAAAGACCCTTTGGAAAACGACAGACCGCGTAGACCGCGAGGAATTCATTTTAAGCAATGCCGAGGCATAACTATAGAAGGGATTACTATAAAAAACACCTGTGATTGGACACAGGAATATGAAGAATGCGATTCGCTATGGGTCAGGGGTATTACAGTCGACAATAAAGCATATTGGAATAATGATGGTATTGATATCGTCGATTGCCAGAATGTTTTGATAGAGAATTCTTTCTTTGACTCTTCGGATGATGCAGTTTGCCTGAAATCCCATAAAACTGAAACTGCATGCCGGAATATAGTAATTCGTAATTGTACTATGCGTTCGAGTGCCAACGGGATAAAATTAGGTACTATGACAGTTGGAGGATATGAAAATATCCGGATCATAAACAATAAGATTTATGATACTTATCGTTCGGCATTAACAATAGCTACTCCCGATGGAGGATACGCCCGAAACATAGTAGTGGATAGTCTGCAAGCCTATAATACAGGAAATGCTATATTTCTTCGAATAGGCAACCGTACGCATTCGAATAAAATCGGAACAATGGACTCTATCCTTATTTCTAATTTGTATGTAGAAATTCCCGAAAGAAAACCGGATGCAGGCTATGAATATGAAGGCCCCATAGAACATATGCCTAGAAATATATCTCCGGCAAGTATCATTGGGCTAAAAGGGCATCCTATAACACACGTGACACTGAAAAATGTGGTAATCAATCATCCGGGTGCAGGAAAACCGGAAATAGCAAAAGTTGGTGTGACTCCGGAAGAATTAGATAGAGTTCCTGAATTGGCTGATTCATATCCTGAATTTTCATGTTTCAAGGAACTTCCAGCGTGGGGCCTCTATCTTCGACATGTTGAGCGGATTATTTTAGAGAATGTTACATTTATTGCCCGAAAAAAAGATTATAGACCAGCTATAGTACTGGACGATGCACATCATGTCAGCATGAGTAAAATGAAAATCCAGGAACCGGGGAAAAAGAAGCAACAGATACATATATATCAATCTACTAATATCACTAAATAGAAATTACAATGAAACAATTACTAACAACTTTACTATTATTTTGGAGTATCAATATTTTTGCACAGCAAACATATGATATTGTTATAGTGGGAGGAACACCCGGCGGATTGACCACAGCACTCGCAGCTGCTAAACTTGGGAAAACTTCTGTTATTTTAGAACGAACACAGCATATAGGAGGTCTGCCCTCCAATGGACTGGGAGCAACGGATATTGTAACCCGGGCAGCAACAACAGGATTATTCAGAGAGTTCACCTACCGCATCAAAGACTATTACAAAAAAAAATATGGTGTAACTTCTATACAATATCAGAGATGTGATGATGGTTTCCGTTTCGAACCTTCAGTGGCAGAACAAGTATTCACAGACTGGTTAGGAGAATATAAAGATCTAATCACAGTTTTGACAATGCGGCAATTCGATTCCAGTCCTCATAATATAAAAAAAGTAGATGATAAAATTGTGAAAATCAACGTTCTGAATCGTGATAATAATACTCAAGAAGAGTATCAAGGCAAGATTTTCATTGATGCCACTTACGAGGGAGATCTGGCAGCAGCAGCCGGTGTCCCCTTTAGAGTAGGGCGCGAAGGCAAAAATGAGTTTGGAGAACCCGGAGCAGGAAGTGTTTACAAATACTGGCATGGCCCGGAAATGGATGCTTCCACTTTTATTGGAGATAATGCTGTCCAGGCATACAATTACCGATTGTGCCTGACCAAAAATCCGGATAATAAAGTACCTATAACAAAGCCCAAAAATTATGACCGTAATGAATATGCATCTATTATCGATGATGTCTGGACGGGACGTCATACCCAAGCAGAAATGGTGAATGTTACTTTGGAAATGTTAGAAGCTAATAAGAAACATATAGCTAAGGGCAATCCGACTATGATTCCTGGTGACAAATGGGGGCTTGGTAAAGTAGTAAACCTGGTTGAAATTCCAAATGAAAAAACAGATGCTAACAACCAGCATGCTGCTTTTGTCTCATCAGATCTGCCTGAAGAGAACTGGGCATGGCCTACAGCCGGTTGGGCATGGCGTGACAAGTTTGCTACAAGACTGAGAGAATATACAGAAGGACTGCTTTGGTTTGCCCAAAACGATAAAGAATTACCGGTTCATTTTCGGAAAGCAGCTCGCGAATGGGGGTATGCAAAAGATGAATATACTGATAATGGGCATTTTCCCAGACAAGTATATGTACGTGAAGGACGTCGGTTCGAAGGACTTCATTTTTTCATAGCAAGTGATGCGATGCCTGTAAAAGGCAGTGGAAGGCCTCCTGTGTATTCATCAAGCATCACAGCCAGCCATTATGGATTTGATTCACATGCCACCCATAAACGGGAACCCGGTATGGTGCACCTGAATGGATTTCTGGGTTATCCAACATCACCTTACACTGTCCCCTATGGAGTGATTGTTCCTAAGGAGATAGATAATTTATTATTTCCAGTTCCCATTTCCGGCTCTCATATCGGTTTCTCTACACTTAGAATGGAACCATGCTGGATGGCTATGGGGCAAGCTGCCGGTGTAGCATCTTCAGTTGCAATAGAAGAAAAGGTAAAAGTCAGGAATATCAATATAGCTATGATGCAAGATGTCTTGCTTAAACAAGGCACTACTCTGATTTATTATAAAGATATTTCATTAGATGACGAAGATTTCTTAATGGTACAATACATGGGACTTCGGGGCTTTTTGCCCGAATGGGAAGCAAAATTAGATGAAGCGATAGAGGAACAGACTTTAAGTAACTGGAAGCGTTTGTCTAAATTGAATATAAAAATTCAACCAGGAATTTCTACCCGAAGGGAAATTTTGAATGAGTTATATGCAAAGATGAAAAAATAATATCTTGATACAATGCTGAAAAGAAAATTACTATATACTTTGTTGACTCTATTCCTCTATTGGACTGGTGTCCAAGGAAAAGATTACTCTATAATGGATTTTGGGGCAAAACCTGATGGGGTAACTTTAAACACGCATACCATCCAATATGCAATTGATTATGTTCATACAGCAGGAGGGGGAAAACTCATTTTTGATGCCGGAAACTATTTGACCGGCACCATATATTTAAAATCCAATGTTACTTTACACTTAGCGCAAGGGGCTGTCTTATTAGGTTCGTATAATGCCTTAGACTATAAGAAAGATGAGTATATACAACGAACAGCTTTACTTTTTGCCGTACGGCAAGATAATATCGGAATAACAGGTGAAGGTACAATTAACGGTAGGGGATTCATAGTAGCCAACAATCTGATATCATACATTCAGAGAGGATTGATAGATGACCCATTGCATATGGATAGGCCTGATGAAATAAACCGTCCCCACAATATTTATTTTAGAGAATGTCGAAATGTAAGAGTTGAAGGAGTACGGATGCACGATCCGGCAAGTTGGAATCAAGCCTACGACCAGTGTCGGCAAGTCATTATAGATAATATAAATGTTGATTGTAAATCTTACTGGAATAATGACGGTATAGATATCGTAGATTGTGATAGTGTCAGAATCAGCAATTCTTTTTTCGATGCTGCCGATGATGGAATCTGTTTCAAATCGCATGAGCCATCGCAAATCTGCCAAAATGTAGTAGTTGATAATTGCATCATACGTTCAAGTGCCAGTGGCTTAAAATTCGGAACAGCATCAAAAGGTGGTTTTCGTGATTTTATCATCAAGAATCTCACGATTTATAACACTTACCGTTCCGCCGTGACATTCGCCACTGTGGATGGAGGCATTATCGAAAATATACTTGTTGATAGTGTACGTGCCGTGAATGTAGGAAATGCATTCTATCTACGAATAGGAGACCGCTGGAATTCCGGACGAAGACCGCTTATGAAGAATGTTACCCTTTCCAACTTCAACGTGAAGCTGGCAAGCTCTAAGCCTGATGCAGGTTATTCATACGAAGGCCCGGTAGAACATCTACCTCGCAACATCTCTCCTGCAAGTATTATCGGTTTACCTGAAGATAGAATTCAAGGAATTATTCTCAAGAATATAGATATAGAATCTCCAGGAGGAGGTAATCCTTTCTATGCCAAATGCGGAGTGACCGCGAAAGAACTGGAAGGAATACCTGAGATGAGAACAACCTATCCGGAGTTTTCACAATTTAAGGAGCTTCCTGCGTGGGGAATCTTCATACGTCATGCAGATGACATCCGGTTGGATAATGTGAAATTAAAAGTTCACACCTTTGATTACAGACCTGCTATTGTAACATCGGACGTAAAAGGAGTTATTTTAGAAAAAGTAGATGTACAATCAACCCTTAATGATAAAAAAGAACAGCTTTTTATGTATAAAACATTTAATGTCACCCAATAGATATGCTGAAAAAAATATTAGCCCTGGTTATTATATGTTGGACTGTAACACTTGTCCACTCTCAGGAAGTATTATCTGAATGGGAGAATCCTGAAATAAATAGTGTAAATGCAGAACCAGCTCATGCCTCTTATATACCTTATCGATCTGTTGCAGAGGTAGAACGAGGAGAGTCTTCCATGGTACATTCTCTGAATGGAAAATGGAAATTTAAGTATATTTCCGGTATAGAAGCCTCCCCTACTGCTTTTTATAGTGTAGATTACGATGATAGTTCATGGAATTATATTAATGTTCCTGGTAATTGGCAACTACAAAGAGAATATGATCCGCCTATTTTTACAAATGTGAAATACCCCTTTGAACCTAATCCCCCCTATGTTCCCAAAGATTCCAATCCAATAGGACTATACCGTCGAAACTTTGTTGTTCCGACTGACTGGAAAGATGAAGAAATCTTTTTGCACTTTGCCGGAGTACAATCCGCCATGTATGTTTGGTTGAATGGGGAAAAAGTGGGATACCATGAAGATGGAATGTTACCGGCAGAGTTTAATATCAGCAAATATTTGCAGAAAGGTGAGAATCAGTTGACTGTCCAAGTCCTAAATTGGTCTGACGGCAGTTACTTAGAGGATTTGGACTATTGGAGATTAAGTGGTATATACCGTGATGTCTTTTTATTTGCACTTCCTAAAGTCCATATCAGAGATTTCTCCATTTTCTCTAACTTGGATACGGAGTATAAGGATGCAGAATTAAATGCAATCGTTTCTATAAAGAACGAGACAAGCGAATTTGTCAAAGATGGTTGTTTGCGTATTTCTTTAAAAGAAACATCCGGCAAATTAATATGGACAAGAAAGTTTTTGTTCAGTGTAGCTTCGGGTGAAGAGCAAGAAATCTCATTCTCAGAGAAAGTTTCTTCTCCTTTAAAGTGGACGGCAGAAACACCTGAATTATATCGCTTGGATATAGAATTATCCCCAAAGCATGGCAGCGTACAACAAGTTATTCACCAAAAGGTAGGATTTAGAAAGGTAGAAATAAAAGATGGACATCTGTTGCTTAATGGACAACCTGTAAAAATAAAAGGAGTTAACAGACATGAATTCGATCCTTATACCGGGCGATATATTACCCGTGAAACGATGGAACGTGACATCAAATTGATGAAATTATTTAATATCAATGCGGTGAGAACTTCCCATTACCCCAATCACCCGGATTGGTATGACTTGTGTGACGAGTATGGACTATATGTAATGGATGAAGCTAATGTAGAGAGTCATGGTTTGTGGGCAAAAGGATTCTATGTAGGAGAAAGAGATGAGTGGAAAAGTGCTATTGTCGAAAGGAATGTGAACATGGTAAAAAGAGATAAGAATCATCCTTCTATCATCTTCTGGTCTATGGGGAATGAATCTGGTTGGGGAAAGAACTTTGACAAGGCTTATGAAGAAATAAAAAGATGTGACCCAGAGAAACGTCCGGTTCATTATGAGGCAAAAAATCCTGCTTATGCAAAAGTACTTTCAAGGTATGATTTCATTTCAAATATGTATAATCCTCTTAATGAAATTATCAAGCAGTATAATGAAGATCAGTCACGCCCTATGTTGATATGTGAATATGCTCACTCTATGGGAAATGGTTTAGGCAATTTCAGAAAGTTCTGGAATTTATTCTATAAATATCCCCGTATGCATGGAGGGTTTACTTGGGATTGGGTAGATCAGGGACTACGTTTGAAAGATAAAAATGGCAAAGAATATTGGGAAGTAATAAATTATAGTGACGGTGCAAATTCAAATGATGGCTTAGTAAATCCTGATCGGGAAGTTCAACCGGAGTTATATGAATTGAAGAAAGTTTTTCAAAATTTCAATGTAGAAAATATAGATATAAATGAAGGACTTGTTTCTATATCAAATGCGAACTATTTCACTGATACAAAAGGAATTATTTTATGTTGGACATTATTAGAGAATGGTCTTCCTATAGATCATGATACGATTACCGCCTTGAATATAGCTCCCCAAAGCAAGCAATTGATAGAATTGGACTTACCCAGGCAAAGCTTAAAAGCTGGAAATGAATACCATGTAAACTTTAGTTTTTATAATACTGAACAACGGAATTATTCTGACGGTAGTATTGAGATCGCTTCAGAGCAATTAGCTCTAGATATACTTCCCGAACCGTTCATAGAGAAAGAAGTTCAAACAACCTCTCCTCTTCGGGTAGAAAGAAAAAATGGACTAACAGTTATAGGGAAAAGTTTTCATATACAATTTGACAGACTCACCGGAGCGATATCACAGTTCAGTTATAAAGGAAACAATTTGCTGGAATCTCCTCTATTACCATGTTTCTGGCGGGTTCCGACCGATAACGATGAAGGACGTAATAATTCTTATGCAAGTTCATGGCGCAAAGTAGGATTGGATGATTATAAAATAAAAACCAAGCAATTGGATTTCGTGATTTTACCTACCGGAGATGTGCAAGTTTATGTTAATAACCTATTAGAATTCAAAGAAGGTAATATCCTGCAAAAAGCAAATTATACAATCTCACATGAAGGTGAAGTTCTCATTGATGCCATCTTTTATATAAATATAGATGTGCTGTCATTGGCAAGAGTCGGAATGAAGTGTGCATTACCTGTTGAGTGGAAAAATCTCACTTGGTTTGGAAGAGGCCCTCACGAAAGCTATGATGATAGAAAAGAATCAGCTTATGTTGGTATTTATAATGGAATTGTCAGTGAACAGTCTTTTCCACATATTATGCCTCAAGAAAATGGAAATAAAACGGATAACCGCTGGTTGGAGATATATGATGATTTCGGAAGCGGAATACGTATAACAGGAAAACCATTTTTCAATTTTAATATTCAAAATTACTCCGATAAAGATTTGAACCGCAGTAAAAAAGCGCATACATTAATTCGTGGTGAAAAGAATTGGTTACATATTGATTATAAGCAGATGGGGCTTGGAGGAGATGACAGTTGGTCACCTAGAGTTCATAAAGAGTTCTTATTAAAGAACAAAGTATATCACTATACATATGCCATAGAACCTCTTTGATTATGGGACTCACATTATGACTAGTCCAATAAACCCTTTAATGGGGTTATTTAGGACTAGTCATATTTCAAGTATATTCATAATATCCCACAACGTTGTAATCATAAGTACTTCTTAACCCAGTACATACGACACAACACACCAATTACAATATAATTCAAAATCAGACGTAATTCTTCAACAACTTCTCCTGATATTTTGAATGTGTGCGATTTATTCTAGTCCCAAATTGGGGATCGAATCTGGAAGTCATCATACAACTACCATTCAATACTGTTTTCTCCTGGTACGAGAGAACGATCAACTCCGATAAACAAATTTATTACTGTCACCTATTGGGGCAATTTTTTCCCATACTATTTCATAATGAATCAGTTTCCTATCAACTCTTATTTTAAAGGTAAACTAATCTCCAATTTGGAGTCCTTGCCCGTATAGCAATTTCCAACTATTATTTTTCCTTCTTTCGGCAACTGCAAACGTATAGTTTTGTTGGCAGGCAAATTATATTGGAAATTATTTATCAAAAGGATATAATTCAAATCGGAAGTATTACATAGTTCCGTATAGCCACTATTGTTTTCTATCATCCTGAGATGTACAGATGCTAAGAAAAGTCTTCTAAGAATATCCTCTTTCCCTGCTAACACGCCATTGAATAATATAGCTGTACGTCTAGCAAACAAAGCTTCCTTTACTCCTTCTTCAGATCGTTCAGAAGAAAAAACCAATGTTATGGGACGTGCTAATTTTTCTCCACCATAAGTTTCAGTAACTAAATTATGAATATCAGAATTACCCATATAAGCCAAATTATATTTATTAGCATAATCAAATGCAATGGGATAATACTCTAGAAAATTGAAGCATTCAACTCCATCTATAACTTTATCTTTCAAAAGTTGTTCATGAATTGAATATAAAGTACTCTTATCATCGGGCCATCCCGGATGATTCCACATAATGAATGCCCCTTGCTTTTTAGCTTCACGCAAAGCATCCACAGGATCTTCTTGATCAAGTTTATTAGCATCATTTATGAATAAAGCATTAAGATGTCCTATGGGTTTTTCTCGTGTAACCTCTGCACCTTTGATAACAATGAACCCCAAATAATCAGCATGAGCCTTAGCTATTTTATAACTTTCATTCAAATCACCTATAACCATATCTTTAAAAGGACGATATTCAATATGGTCTGTAATAGCTATAGCATCCAACCCTTGTTGCCACGCCTCATTGACTCGCATGTCCGGCCATACTCTCCCATCAGAAAAAACCGTATGAATGTGAAAGTCACATTTCAACACTTCATATCCATCGAAGCCTGGAATATTAATATTTTCACGAATATTTTCTTTCCCCATTTCAGGTAACTTATAAACATCAGCATTTCTTAATTGTCCGAAAACTAATATTGGAAACACTAGCAGTAAACTAAAACAAAACTTTTTCATACTCTATCTTAATTTATTATTAAACATTCTTTCTAAAAAATCGTGTAGTCCCACGAATATATTTCATAATCCGGGCGAGGATTATCGATTATCATTTTTACCTTATATTTTCCATATGGCAAGTCATACTTCCAAAAAAAATCATGCTTACGAAGCTTATAGGAAGTAGGAAGAACACAGCGCTCTACTTCTTTATCATTTATACAAAATGTTACATTAAAGACATAGTCATTTAAATCTTTGTTTTTTTTCGTAGCTTCACCACGCCAAGCAAACCCAGTACCTTCAAATTCAAAAGAAACTTCTTTATCAACAAGCCTCCAGAATGATTCTTTCTTTTTAGGAATCAGATTGGGGTAACTTTGTTCAAAGCGTACTTCCTTAAGATTTTGGAGTAAGATTTCAACACTATCTTCCTTTATAATTCCACCATTACGTTCAATCATCAACAAAGCATGTTTAAAACTAATTTCATAAGTCTTTTCTAAAGACATATTCGTATATTTAAAGTTTAATTGTTCCGCCTGAGAAAGGCTACTCTTCCAATATGTAGGAATTTTATCATATCCTATCATTGTTGCCAATACTCCGCCGGCCGTCGATGGATTACAATCTGAATCTTGCCCTGCCCGGGTACTTATTTCAAGCGTTCGAGTGAAATCTCCATTACCATATAATAAGCCCATAACCACATAAGCAGCATTTAATTTTGCATCAATATTGAAAGGTACAAATACACCTTCCGGACAAGCCTTATCTTCCGACCACTTCTTTTGTATCTCAAACCAAGTCTGATGCCAATCTTCCGGATATTCTTTATGCCATCTTATAACATCAGCTATACACTGGTAAAAAGTACTTTGCTGAGGTATAGTTTTCAAAGCTTCCGTTACAATCTCATAAATATTATCATAAACAAAAGCCAAACTATACATTGCCCCTACATATACACCACCATACCAACCATCACCATAACACATTATATGTCCTATTTTGTCACTAATATCAGAAGCTACATTAGGCATTGCAGGAGACATTAACCCCGCAAAATCCGCTTCGATTTGATAGTCAATATCATCGGCATGGGGATTATTCTTCCAATATCCAGATTTAGGAGGAAGTACTCCATTTAGTATATTATAACGAGCCGCTTGGTTAGCATGCCATAACATATAGTCAGCATTAGCGAAAGCATAAGCAAATGAGTCAACTGGTGCATCAAAACCTAGACGCTCAAATACTTCCACAAATGTAAGATCCATATAAAGATCATCATATAAGTCAGGCCATGAAAGCATTGTATTCTTTATTTGATTATCATTCCAAGGCAACGGCTGATAATCTTGAATAAAAGTGCCATTGAATTTGAATTCAGTTACTCCTCCAAAAGTTACTCCAATTGTTTGACCTGCCCAGCCACCCTTAATCTTATTCTCTAAATCAGCCTTACTTAAATGCAAATATTTCCTTTCTACATCAGAAGAAGTAGAATTACACGAACAAAATATTACGAGCAACAAAATAAATTCCAAATATAATCGTATCATCTTCATTATTAGTCTTTCTCTTTTTCAAAAATAAGATAATCAATTTTCACTATAGTATTATCCATCTTCTTTTTTCGTACGGTCAGAGTTTTAACCTGTTCGGATATTTCAATTTCTCCAGCAAAAGAAGTCGACTGAAGGTCCTTATTGCTTACAATCCATTCTGAAACCTGATTTGTCCGTTGCCATATAGAGAAGGGCTTATTTTCTTCTAAACCTGTATGAACAACATATACTTTATATTTACCATTATCCATTCCTGTAAGATCGAATTGTACCATAGGTACAGCCTCAAAATCAATATTGGTAGTCCAATGTTCTTCTCGTTTTGATGAAATAATCATTGAACTTCCATCAAATGAAGCCTGAGTGAACCAATAAAGCCGCATAGTCATATCTTGAGCCAAAAGAATATCTCTACGTTGCACTTCGTCAGTAACATCAAATAGATGCTTGTTCTCAAACTGTGGGCTATCTGAATAGAACAACCCAACAGAAGTATAATCCACATTCAATTTATTACCCTCAGGACCATGTTCGATAGTTAACACATAGGATGAATCGAAATTAACCTTATCTGATAAATAAAAACGATATCCACCCGTACGTGCCGTTTTCAAATCATATAATAAAGCCCCATGTATAGGCAAACTTACTCCTCTGTCCCAACGATCCATCACAGCGTACCAGCCACCATTAAAATAATCCTCAGAGCCTGTTCCATGTATGCGCATTTCTCCATCAATCAGAGAACAATCATCACTTTCCCAGTATTCAGTCATTCCTTCATTCAACCCTTGAGCAATAAGAATTGTACCTATGTAATGACCTTTTCCAAGCACATTGGCAATTGTAAAGGGAGAACCTACCGGAGGCAAATATTCCCTACGCGCCTGAGCATACAGTTTCCCTTCCCTTTTCCTATCACGCTTTTCTTCTATAAAATAAACTCTCCCTGAAATCGTAATTTCCCCTCCGGTACCATTATCTTTATATTCTACAGACAACTTCGCCTTGTTATCAAATGGCATCGGTAAATAAGAATAACACATAGATAAAGTTGATCCAAGCAAAATAGAACTCATGGATGGCTTTCCTGACACATATCCAAAAAAGCTATTGAAAGGTACATCTATTGCAGCCCTTACTTCATTATCCCAATTGGCTTTCAATAGCAGTTTTTCACTTTTTCTTTGCAAATCATATCCACCATCTAATTCTATTCCTACTATCCTACCACCATTTTGAAGTTCAAAGATTTCCCCATCCTCTCCTTCTTTAATCGTTACATTTATTTGCTGTATGCTTACTTTATCACCATATACAGAAAGAGGGAGACAATTCCAAATTTTATCTATTTCAGGTAATAGCAACGTATTATCAAAATAGCTCCATGAAAAGCTTTTGACCTTTTCTTTACCAGACAATTCTCTGTATTGTATTTGGTGAAACTTCAAATCATTCCCTTTATATACAATTTTAATTGATTTTGCATAGGGTATAGGCATATAACAATAATATCCTCCTATTTCATTTCCACATAATGGGGCAATAAAAGGATAAACATTTCCGGAAAAAAGATCTATAAAAGGAATATTTATCCTCGGTTGTTGTTCTCCATCAAAATAAAACTGAATAGTATCTTTAGTAGGAGTAGGAGTCCATATCCGGTTAATAACCCCTGCCCCTTTGATGTCAGCCACCACTAAATCATTCCCTTCTTTACGAATGTAAGAGTACCTGCCAGAAAACCCATCATCATTGCCACCAGTACGATCATAACTGGATAATTGATATATGTTGCCTGTACGATATTCAGGCAATCGAGAAATATCTGAGAGATTCTGCAATTCCCATTTATAAAAATCAATTTGAGAAAAAACTTGGATATCAAATAACAACAAGATAGCAAGTAATTTGATTCTTTTCATAATATATTTAATTAATGATATATGTTTTTAGTTGAAGGATACATCTTCAAAAGAAAACTGATGCTCTTTATCCAATTTATACTCACGTAAATAAGGAGAATATGTTTTCACATCTATCTGTTTTTCCTTTACATTAATATCTATAATACGTAAAAAACCGTTTTTCCCCCTAATAGCTCCTTCCACACCATCTTGATAATTAGCTAACATTTGATATACCTTATTACCATGTATTCCAGTGCTAACTAAGGTACCAGTTCCATCATTTAAAACATGACCACTAAATACGAATAAAATATTAGGACACTTTTTTATTAGCTTATCCCATATCTGCTCTCCATTGTTCACTGTATTTTCTCCCGTATCTTTCCCAATTCCATATTCTTGGGGTAGCCAACAATCATTAGTTCCCATACGAGTATCATCTGAATACATATAAGCATGGGTATTTATAATTACTTTATAAGTAGGGTGAGAGTCTATAACCTTTCCCGCCCAATCTAAAACCATGTTACGAGGACCAAATTCCAAACAAAGAACTAACCATTCTAATCCACCTGCTTTAAATGAATACCATACATTATCCATTTTCCCTTCCTCGAATGCTCCACCAAAATGCCTCATCTGACTATGTTTTATATACGGAAAGTATTCATTAAACAATTTAGAATCTCTTTTATCAGAATTGTTTCCTAAATCATGATTGCCCATTACAAAGGCATATGGTACTTGATTGTCCAATATGTTCATTCCAGATGCTGCAACTTTCCACTGTTCATCAATATTATTTTCAGTCATATCTCCTTGTTGCAAGACAAATGTAATACTATCTGCATGTTCTTTAATCCATCTAGTTTGGCATTCTAAGATCTCAGGATAAAGTCGCGTATAGGTCTGTATATCCGGCATTAAAACAAATCTTATGTTTTTTTGCCCAGTACAACCGGTCACTATAATTATAGTGACTAGCAGAATTATTGAGTTTGTCAGGTATTTCATATGTTTTAATAGTCCTTTGTTATGTATTAGGCTTTTCATTCACCTCATTTCCCCACAATTTTGATCCATTTCCTGAATTCTTTCTCCATTCATGTCTCCAACGGTGCATATCCTGATCCCGAATAAATTCCTTAGGAGTTCTGTCAGCTTTAGGTGGGGCAGGAGGAAGAATACCAGCTTCAGACTGATACCAATAAGCAACACTACTTATATCCAACGTTAGATTGTTATTATGCCCATGTTCAATAGTTCCCTTCAGTGATTTTTCAAAATATATGGGATCGGAGATAAAGAAACGATATACATGGGTTCTTCCCAACCAACCATTATCATTATTTACTCTTGCATAACCGTAATAAGGATGAATAAAGATAGTTTTAGGGCACCATGAAGTATTAAAAAAGTCTTCTGTCCCTGTTCCTAATAATGATGCTTTTTCTTCACCATCTATAAATATCATGTCATCACCTTCACCATACCACATGGGTGAAGGAGAATGGACATAATAGTTAATTCCAACAAACTGTCCTTCACCTTTAATATCTGCAAACAAATAGTTATCAGCACCATCTACATTATTAGTTTGTGGTCCCACCAACCCCCATTCAGTTTCACCTTCTGGTAATGCATCTGTTAATTCATGGTTATACCATGCATGAAAACGCCCTAAATCATTCGGCAGTTTTTTCATTTCCACATAATCTATATAAAAATAAAGGCGAGAAATTGTTTCATCACTTTGATTCTCTATTTCCAAACGAGCACCATTGGCAAAAGGCATCTGGAAATAAGAAACAAGCCCCGTTCCTCCTTGAGGACCTACAGCCAATGGAAGAGAAGCAAACTCATAATATTCATCCCAACCATTACCGAAAAAGGCAGCTAGAGGTGCTTCTACAGAAGGATATGATTTACCATCCCAATAAATTCTAAATACAAGATTATTTCTCATGATATTCATTGGAGAAATAGTAAACCAAATATGATTAATAATGCCTGTACCTGAGATTGCCACACTCCATTTCTCACCAGGCTTTATTGAATCTATCCAATCACCATTATTACCATTTTTATCAGCGCTACTTATTCTACGATTACGAAACCCTTTTTTAATTGCAGCTAGATTCCCAAGTTCTCCTCCAACTTTTTGAGCCTGACAATCAATATTCGTCAACAATAGTCCAATAAAAACCGATATGACTAAAAATAGTTTTTTCATAATATATATGTTAAGGATTTAAACTGTTTGTTTCATTATCTAACCCATCTTTCCAAATAAACGGAGCTATTTTTAACCCGTATGTTCCATCGAACCATCCGGCGCTACTGATGTAGTAGTTCCCTTTTTTATCTTTGATTAATTCAGATGCCCGACAATCATTTATTTCCGCTATCAAGTTAGCCTGTTCAAACTGTAGCGGATCATTACTAATATATACATCCGTATGCCCTCCATCACACAAAAACATATAATATTTATCACCACGTCTCACAACGAAAGGAGACTCGGTAGGTCCTCCGAAAGTTCCTTTTCGGGAATGGACAAAAACTATTTTCCTATCTGACCAATGAAATAAATCTTTACTAACATAAGCTGCAATGACATGATTTCCCCCCATTGGTGTAGAGTTTGCAGTATAGTACATTATCCATTGGTTACCATCCCTAATAATCATCGGATCACGTGCATCAAATCCATCCACAAATAACGGATTTTGCTTATATCTTTCCCAGTTCTTCAAATTTTTGGATATATAAAGATTCATTTGGTATGAATCATGAACATGTGCACCACCTTGCGATCCGGCACACACATACATGTAATATTTCCCCTTATGATGTACACAATAAGGAGCCCAAAGAACCGATTCCTTATATTTCTTAAAATCAGCAGTCAGTGCATGAGGATGAATCTCCCACGGAGTTTGAAATAGGCTATCTGCCGAAATATGAAGTAGATTGAGCCCAGGATCTTTTATATAATCCATTTTTCGGGCATGTGTTATACCGATCACATGCCATTTTTTCTTTTTTTTATCGTAAATGAAAGTATGGTCATTGATACACCATGGATCATCAGTCACCCCCCATGCAGGATTATGTACTTCTTTGAAGTTTCCAACTTCAAAATACTTGTTGGAAGTTTGTAAAGTCTGTGCACACAACATGGTGGTAGCAGAGAATAAAAACACAGCTAATAGTTTCTTTTTCATAACTTTATTGTTTTACTTATTATCATTCAATAGAATAAATGGTTGCCCTAGGAAGGATTTAAACTCTTCCTCTCCGGCATCACCTTGTGTGGGTACACAATATACACCTCCACCATTTCCCCAAAATACAGCATAAGAAAGATATTCGTACATATCAGAAATGGTTTCTAATAAATATTCCATTCGTTTAATGTCTACTTTTTGCGGATTATCCTTTTTAATAAAATATCCCACTTCAGTCAATGCACAAGGTTTCTTCTTCTCATTTGCCAAGGCTCCGACAATACGAATCCTCTTCCGAGCCTCATTCGTCCTTTTTTTATCATATTTGAAGTCTTCATAATCATCAAAACCTAATATATCAACATAATCATCGCCAGGATAACGCAATAGATAGTCCTCACGAGAATCAAATTTTATATCAGGAGAAAAAGCATAAAGCATATTATGGACATTCAGAATATCTCTCAGATAGTGTACTGTAAATCTCCACAAATCCTTGAATTCTTCCGGTTCATTGTAGGCTGCTCCCCACCAAAACCATTCCCCGTCAAATTCATGAAAAGGACGAAATATAAAAGGAATTAATTTACCGTCATCATCACGAAGAGATGATGAAAATTCTGCTACTTTCCGCAAATCCTTTTTATAACGTTCATGATTTTGACCGCCCGGAAGTATTGACTTAAATGACATCATTTTAAGTTCCTCAATCGGCAATTCTTTTGTATAAAATGTTTTTTGTGTATATGGATCATTATAATGCCAGCACATAGTTATAAAGAGACCTTCACGATTTGCAGCAATAATCCTTTCGCGTATTTCATGTTCTCTTATTCTAAACCAAGAGCCTTCTGTATTGTTTACATTGGTTATAAACATAAAATCATAACTTGCAATAGCTGGTAACCTACCAGATAATTTATGAATATGTCCTGTTATCTTTTTTCCTTCCTCCATCCACACACCATCGTGTTGGCCAAGCATTGTTCCTTTGCCCTGTATTTGGTGTATATTATATAACAGAGCAGCCGTTTCATCAGTCATTTGTGTATCAACGGCCTTTTTCTTTACATTTTTAATAGTCCCTCCTGCAAACATAGAAACGCCTACAAAAAGCACTACCATAAAAGAAAATAGTCTTTTTAAAATTATATCCATACTTGTACTATTTTACGATTAACGAATTTGGCATTTTATAAAACCAGAATATAAATATCATTGAAATATCTCCGCCCCATATCTATCTAAAATGCGATTAAAAGCTTCGGAAGCTGCGCCATTTCCCCAATCATAAATAGTAAACTCTCCCATACCTTCTCCAGTAAGTGAAGTGCGTCCTCCGTGCCCATAGTTTTCCATTGTAAAGCCATAATCCTTTTCATTAAAAAATGGCCACACTTTTTCCCATTGTTGCTTTGCTTTTAGATTTTGAGGGCAATACATCATTTCAAAGGATGTTTTCAAAGCACATATTCCTCTCTCTTTATATTCAGGAATATCCAATAGCTTTCCATATTGTAAGATAACTTCAGCAAATAAGCTTCCTCTTGAATCATTCCATTCACCATCAGTATTCATGACTCCAAACCCTCCTAGACCATTTACATATATATACGACGGTTGCCAAGATGCCTGTGTCATTAACATTTCATCTAATACCCTTTGCCCTAGTTTCAAGTAATCAAAACAACCAGTTATACGATAACACTCCAACAAGGCTTCCGCTGTCCAAAACATGGAAAAATTACATTGCTTATACATATTATTTCTCGTTACTTTTTTGCCAACCCATTGAGGAGTACCTATTCTACAACAGGACCAATAAGTCTCAAAATCTTCCCAACGTCCTTCTGTAATAGCTTCTTTAACAGCTTCTATACCTTTTAGAGCTGCAATTTTATATTTTTCTTTCCCTGTCATCTCATACAGTTTGAGTAAGAATGTAACCGATAGAGACGTTTCCGGAGAATCATTCAAATACTCCATAGGTTGCAATTTTTCCAGATCCAACCAGCCTGGAAAATATCCATTCTCATATTGTACCCCCAACAATGCACGTGCATAAGTCTCAGCATAAGCCAACAGGCGTGCATCCTTCTCCAATTCTTCATACCAACGAAGCATCAGCAGTGCAGTCCAACTCATATCCAAAATGTGGAAAGGTGATTGTCTGGCATCCCACGTAAACGGATTCCGATTGGAATTACCCCAAAAATAATGGTCCCAGCCCTTGGAACGATTGCATTTTTTTCCATCCATCTCTACCTCACACATATCGGTACCGATAAGACCGTAGAAAAATCCATCTTTCATCGGAAATGACAATGCCAATTCTTTAGTCAGATTCGCTTTTTCCAACAGCGTTCTGTCAGCAGTCCGTCTAGCATATCTGAACAATCCACTTGCCGAACGCAAAGAACTAAACCAAGCCTGATTCCAAATGGACCTAAACTCCCGTTCATTCACTTCACCCGGATAATTGGGGCTCTGGGTCGTATTTACAATAAATACAGGTGCACCCACTTTCTTTCCATTCAGTGTAAATTCCTGCCAAACACTTTTTTCCCAAGTATTAAACGCCCAGTTATAGGTATATTTTACATAAGGCTCAAAATCTTCAGAAGACAATTTCACCAATCGATCGTGTCCCCATTTGTTCCACATAAACTGCAATGGTAGACGAAATGGATTTGCCAACTCTTGCTTTTCCGTATATTTGATTATATAAAATCCATATTCCACAATACCACCCTCATAAACTGCTCCAGGCTGACGTTCATATAATACATGGTCAGATACCTTGCTTGCAGACATACCCAACGAAAGGATATTATTCTCCGCATCCATATCCATATACCACCTATTTTTACCAGACCTAGACAGTATATCCAAATCAGGTATGATTACGATACCCCGTTGTTGGTCTGTTGCAATAAGCGCAGGCGAACGAAAAACATGCTGGTCAATAATATTATTAACTGTAGGAGTCAAATGAGGTGCCCAGTTGAATTCAGGTTTGAAAGCCGGCTTTATCTGCACCTGCCAATCATCCTGTTTGACTGTATCCTTAAGGTCGAAACGGATATGTACTTTTACTATATTTTCATCCACTTGTGTAACTTCCGATGAGAACTCTGCATCTCCCAACCTATCTATCTCTATCGACTTTATCAATGAGTCACAATCAATGGGAAATTCTTTCAACTTCAAGCCATATTGCTCACGGACACTCGACGATGAACATCCGTATAAAAGGAACAATAGTAAAAATATATAAACTGAATATCTCATAACATTTCACTTTTCAATTTACTTCAAGTTCCTCCCAAGAAACCATTTCCGGGAACTTATTATGGGGCTCTGCTTGATACCAAAATGCAACAGATGCGATGTCTGACTTTTGAGGCAAATAACGACCACCTGCACGCCAGCCCAAATCCTGTATAGTAACTTTCAAATCTTTTTCAAATCGAATAGGATCTGTAATATGCCAGCGATACAATCCAAAACGTTGCTGGGAATTGTAAGTACCGTCCGGTCTGATCACCTGATGCAGACCGGCATAAGGAGTACAGAACTCTTTGTATTGACCTCCCCGGTCAAAATTGTACGAGCCACAGAAATAATCCTCTGTACCCGTGCCACATATTGTAGGGAACTTCTTATCACCATCCATAAAGAACTTGATTTCTCCTTCTCCCCACCATCCATTGTTGTTTACCCCCCATGCAAGGTAAGTACCGACAAAGTGTCCTTTTCCCTTAATGTTGTCAACAATTGTATAGTCTGATGTATGATTGGGATTCGTTCTTCTCCATTGAGCATGGAAGTAGGCCGCATCTTCAGGTACATCCGTCAATGTATAATCAACCTGATAATATAAATTCATTGCTTTCTCTTCATCTATATTCTCAATTGTAATCTTACATTTCTTTCTGAAAGGCATTGTCCAATAGCAGTTGAAAGCACTGCCGGGATTGATACAGACTGCCAAAGAAGAAAGTGGAGCATATATTCCCCAGCCCATACAAAAGAAATCACCGACAGGACATTCCACAGAAGGTTCCTTTTCATCGTCCCAATAAATGCGGATGATGGAGAAGCGCCAGTTTCCGGTAGGGGTCATCCAGATGTGCTGAATGGCACCCGGTCCTTCCATTTCAGCAATGGTAATGGTCTCTTTGGGATTTATGATAATATACGGATTCACTTTCCAGCCTTCACCAAGGTCTCTTGCCGCATATGCCGCATTGGCAATGTTCCGTTTCCCGCGGTCACAGACTTGAGCCATACCGCCTTTACCTTTCTCACCAGTAAAATTTTCGGGACAGATGGAGCGGGTCTTGGCATCAGACAGCCGGAACAGATTGCCCATGTGCACGTCCAGTCCGTCGAACGATTTATTTTGTGCCGATACTCCCCATATAGAGAGGCAACAGATAAGAGTTAAAATGATTCTTTTCATATTCTTTGGTCTATCTCTATTGATTATTTTAATAACAAAACGTTAAAAACAGCAACAGAGATAAAAGATATTCACCTCTGTTGCCACTTTATAATCATTATTTCATATTCTTTTCTTTTTTACAGATTCGACATGAATAAATGTTGCAACGATTAATCTTCAGGAAGCGGATCCATACGGAAGTTGTCAAGGCTGATTCCGGCTGGAAGAGAAGGACCAATCAGACCACTTAATGCCCACTGTCCCATAGGATGTCCAGTATCAAAATCTCCACCTATACCTAAGTCTTTGACTTTGCACTTAACGGTTATCCATTTCCCGTCGGTTGATTCGGGGAAGAAGTTACCAATCCAACACCATGTCCATCCCAAATCGAAGTGACCAGCCCATAAAGAAGCACCAAACGTACCTTCGTCAATTCTCACGTCAAGCTTAATCTCATACTCATTCATTTTTAAATCACCATCAGGACGGTTTCCATGCACATGACAAATAAATAAATCGCCACTGCCTGTATCTTCTGCCGTATAAATATAGGTATTGTTCCAAAAGAAATCATCCTCTGATTGTTCCTCATGAACAGCTACAAATCCGCTTGCCTTTATATCACTTACGCCGTTTGCAGGGTCTTCATGTTCGAAATCAGTAATCATGAAAGTTTCATCCGTAATCGGGTCGCACAATGCGAACGGATTTTGCCAAGGTATCACGATGTCAATTTTTTCATCCAAGTCCATTGTCTCACCATTCTTGAAAATGAGCTGTAGTGACACTACATCTCCTTTCTCGAAATTGTCAGGAATTATAAATTTGATATCATCGTTCGATTTACGTAGCAAATGCTTGTTATCTACCATACGCTTTTCTCCATTAACCATAAAAGCTACGGCATCGACAAACAATAGATCTTTACCTAAAATCGACATCTTAGTATTGATGGCAGCACCTTTCTTGTCGGTGAACAGAAAAGAATTAAACGCCGGTTTGGCGCGACGTATGGTTTGACGGCTGGAAACTTCCTCGCCCTCTCCTCTCACAATCAAGGGTGCTGCTTCTTCCGATACTCCGGCGGGTACAGTAACTTCAAACGAATATTCATCCTTTACGGTAATATCGGTAGCTATAACGCCACTGGGAAAAACCACCTCTTTTACCGATTTTACGTCTGTACCAACCACAGTCAGATTAATCCCTTCCATCACGATTGAGGGATAGAAGTCCACCACAGACAATCTCGCATTCTGCTCTTCGTCGTCATTCGAGCAAGCACAACAGGATACCAATGCCAAAAAGAGAATAGCCAATTTATTTATAATCTGCTTCATAATCTATGCTTTATTTTTATTAGTTCCAACCCGGGTTCTGTCCCAAATACTTGTTCTTGTTATACTCACTAAAAGGAATCGGAAAGAGATAATACTTATCTTCCCAACGTCTTTGCTCCTGCTTGCGTGTCAGGATAATGTCACCTGAAGCGTTCTTCTGCAATTCGGCAATGGAGATTTCACTCAGTTCCGAACCACACTTCCAACGACGTACGTCCCAAAAGCGTTGGTCCTCAAATGCCATCTCCACCATACGCTCGCGTTTGTAGCGTTCGAACCAGTTGGCAGGAGTTCCGTTCCAGTGAGGCATCATCACATCGGCACGATCGCGCAACAGGTTGATAGCATCATTAGCAGAGAAGCCGCCTTCGCCCTTTGCTTCAGCATCGCCATAGTATTGGAACATTGCCTCCGCATAGTTCAGGTAAAACTCACCCAAACGCATCACTACCCAAGCATGAGGAGAAGTGGTGGGGTTGTTCGTTGCCAGACTCACGTTGGGATCGCAATACTTCCGTAGATAGTAGCCTGTCGGAGTGGAGTTATGAATCGGCGCAGCGTTCAATCCACCTATAAAGGTCTCGATAGGATTAGGATTGTAATTCGGCCAAATATCACCGTTCTTCACTACCGTCATAAAAAAGCGGGGATCCAAACCAACGTAGGGGTCTTCTTGTGTGAGGTTAATCACTGTGTTGGAATGACGCTCGCCAAAGGTCTGGTTGCTGCCATCGTTATACTCATAGTTGTCGACCAAAGTTTGGGTAGGACACATACCACCGTTGGCGTTCTCCACACCGATGGGGTAGTTGTACGATTCCCAATAGTTACTGGTACCACGCTTAATGGCCCAAATCATCTCGATGCCGTCACCGTTGCGAGGTCCCCAAATCTTAGAGTACCTGTCCAAACCAATGCCCCACTCTTGCGCACGGAGTAAAACCTCACCATTAGCTCTGACGGCATCCAGCCACCACTCTTTATTATTCTCATTGTTAAACAACGGAGAAGCCTTATAAAGCAATGTACGGGCTTTCAGCGCCAAACACATCATACGGTTTGCACGACCTGTTTCCGGGCTCAACTCATCGGTGAAAGAGATAGGCAGATATTCAACGATGGCATCCAACTCTTCTGCAATCCAATCCATGATGGCAATGGCTGAAGTACGTTCGATTCTATTCGCTTCTTCCACTGTTAACGTTTTCAGCGTGAAAGGCACGTCACCGTAGGCACGGACCAGTTCAAAATAGAAATAAGCACGCAAGAAACGGACCTCATACTCAAACAGCTCGAACTTCTTTTTCATAGCTTCGAAGTCCAGGTTGTTCTTATACTCGTCCAAATTGATTTTATCGCGCTTCTCATGGAAGGTGTTCGCTTCGGCGATAGCCGCATACGAATTGCTCCACGTAAATGAGAAGGGATTGTTAGGATTCCATCCACCGTTGTAGAAACGGTGAACTGAAGAGTAAGACAATGCGCACTCTGCCTCATCGGTGGCAGCCGCCAGCGTAGCCCCTCTACCGCCCTCGTAGTTTTTCTCAAAACCATTGGGTACACGTGCATAAATGTTGTACACCAATTTCTGGATACCATACATAGGGCTTTTATATATCCACTCCTCATCGGCTGTAGTCACCTCAGTATAGTCCAAATTGACACAGCTCACTGTAAATGCGGAGAGTATTACTGCACAAAATATATTTTTAATTCGATTCATATCTGTTTTTTCTTTATCCGTTAAAACTTTACAGAAACTCCTAAGTTAACTCCCATCAAAGTCGGAAAATTGGTACCGATGTTCTCGGGATCCATCGCCTTCAGGTTAGACAAGGTCATCAGGTTCTCTCCTTTGACAAACACTTTGCATTGTGACATCTTCACTTTAGAAATCCAATTTTCGGGCAACATGTAATATACCTCGCAGTTTCTCAGTTTAAAGAAGTTCACATTTTTGTACCAAACATCGTTACCACGGTAGTTGTTAAGGTTGGTGCGTGAAGTCAGACGCGGATAAACCGGGGTCTCGCTTCTATCCCAGCAGTTGTTATAATACTCTTTAGAAAGGTTGGCACCGTCGATAATCGGAGTCCATACACCCACCGTACCTAAGTATGCGGTATACATACCTGCACCCTGAAACATGGCGTTCATACCAAAGTTCTTGTAGCGGAAGCCCAGATTCAATGAAAAGTTCAGTTCCGGCACGCTGGTATCGTACCCCATTTTCACCACGTCGTTTTCATCGATGACGTTATCACCGTTCTGATCCTTATACTTGAAGTCACCCGGACGGCAATTATTGAAGTTCTGTTGCGGTGAAGCGGTGATATCTGCTTCATCCTTGAAAAAACCGACTACTTCCAGCCCCCACGCCTGGCTTACACGTCCACCGATAGCTGACAAATAGTCATAAGCCACGTTCTCAATGTTACGTTTCTGCTTATTACGTCCCCAAGTCAGATTAGAACCCAAGTTAAAAGAGAGATCTTTGTTCATCTGCTTAACCCAATTCACACCCAGTTCAACACCGTAGCTAGCTACGCGTCCCCAGTTTACGTAAGCGGAAGGCCTACCGAATACAGCTGAATTCAAACCGTCACCCGACAATAGGATATCGTCACGCAATTGATAATAAACATCAAAGTTCACATCCACCTGTTTGAACAAGCGCAGGTCAGCCCCCCAATTGAATTTATAGGCCGTTTCCAAGTTAAAGCGTTTGGTAGGCTGGTAACCGAGAAACGTACCCCACTGCCATGAACCGTCACCTAGGCCTGTCAGATAACTACCTGCACTTCCATTGTAGTTCTCTAGCCACAATCCCTGAATAGGCACATAGTCGGTGTGCTGAATACCGGCTGAGAAACGCAATTTACCGAAGTTTAATATTCGGTTGTCCTCCTTGTTGGCAAATACATAACCCAAAGACAAAGTGGGAGAAAACGACCACTTCTCCGGATAGGAGCGGTTAGAACCATTCATCGCCAATACCAAGTCGGCTACATACTTCTGCTGCAAATCGTAGTGCAGGTAAGCCATCACATTCATCCGGTTGAAAGTCATATACTGGTCGTTATAGGTGGAGTTCTTTTGGTGCCATATCAATGAGGCAGAGAAATTATCATCGTCACGGAACGAAGTATGATAGTCAGTCGAAACTTCCAAGAAAGAAGAACGATTGTGCTGGTTGGTCCAATGATCGAAGGTCAAGTTGTTGGTTTTGTCACCGGCAGAGTAGTTTATTAGCTCGGTCGGATGCCCGGCCTCGTCGAAGCGATAACGCTCGTAACCATACATAAAACCCAACGCGTTGGTCTCATAAATCTGAGAGAAGTTATTGTAACCCAAACGTGCCGACACACTCAGTCCCTTCGTGATGAAGTCCAGGTTCTGAATAAGCGAGAAGTCACCTTGGAAAGAACGGGAGTGGCTCTTCGTAAAGCCGGAAGCCCGAACCTGTGCGACCACGTTGTTAGCGCCATAGGTAGTGTTACCACCCCAAATCCCTGCCAATTTACCTTCCGGGTCGTTCATTACCGGAAATGCGGAAGCCGGAGTACGATAAAGCAGGTCGGTCAAACCGTTTTCGGTCACACCGTAAGGACGTTTGGTCTCTACGAAACTACCCACCGCATTCAAAACGAACTTGGTTGTCGGAGTAAACTGCACGTCCAAGTTGGTACGGATATTGGCTTTAGAGAATCTCATCTGTGAAGAGTATTGCTCTTGATCTGTTTTATCCAACAAACCACGGCTATCAGTATAATCCAACATAGAGAAATATTTCAACTTCTGGTTACCGCCCTTCATGGATAGGTTGAATTGGTCTTCCGAACCGTAGTTTTTGAATACCTCTTTCTTCCAGTCAACGTTCGGATAGTAGTAGGGATGAGTACCGTCAGCAAAAGCCTGCAACTCATAATCGTTGTACATCGGTGCCAAACCGTCGTTGACACGCGCTTGGTTCAAAGCATTAGCGTAGGTAGGAGCATCTACAAAATTAGCCACTTTTGGATTGAACGTGAACTTATGATCGTAAGATACAGAAATCTGACGTCCCTCCACACCACGCTTGGTCTTCACCAAGATAGCACCGTTCACGCCCTGATAGCCTAAAAGAGCCACAGCGGCAGCATCCTTCAATACCGTAACCGATTCTACCTCGTCAACAGTCAAATATTCGATAGAACGCTCGATGCCGTCTACCAGCACCAATACACCATTCTCCGTCGTAGTCTGCTGACCACGAATGTTGAATACTGCTCCGGAGCTGTAGTCACTGACCGTTCCGCCTGGACGCAACACCGTAAGTCCCAACAATTTTCCATAAAGAGCCTCTTTCAAAGAAATAGCGGCCGTTTTTTGCAACTCATCGCCACTAACCACCTCCACGGAAGCGGTAGTCAACATCTGACTCTGCTCAACACCCATTCCTAAATCAACCTTATCGGACTGGTAGTCTATAAGCGAACTTTGCGCCGACAAGTTTAAAGTGAGCATAGACGATACCAAAGCTATGCCCCACTTTAGTGTTTTATGTTTTCTATTCATTGTTTGCTATTTTAGAATTAAGATTTTAATACCATCCCGGGTTTTGTGTCAAACCATAGTTCTTATTAATTTCATCAGGTGGCAGCGGAACGAGCAACCACTTATTGGACCAGCGTTCGGGGTGTTCCCAAACAAAACGTGGGTTTGCAGTCATTCCCGTAGGTGATTCTATCTTTGACTCCTTTCCATCTTTTATTATAGTATAACCTACAGCTGTAGCATCTCCTTCATTCAGGTCATATGGCACATATAAGAATTTAGTCGGGAAAGGATCGCCGCTATCTTTCGTCCATTTCTCCAATACCAAATCATTATCATCATCCAAACGATAGATGTGGATTCCATGCAGATGTTTCTTAAAGTCTTTTTCCATGACACGACGATTCATGTCGTGTAAACGGGTTTCATACTCAAATCCTAATTCACAAGCACGTTCACGCATGATTTCTTTTATTAAGTTCTCCTTATTGGTAGTCAAGCTCAATTCGGGGTTCATTACTTCGAGTTTACCTAAACCTACACGGGCTCTTACCTTGTTGATTTGCTCCAATGCCTTTACGTTGTTACCAGTCTCTGCCAATGCCTCAGCGTAAATCAGATAGAGCTCGGCCAAACGAATATAAGAGGTTTGGAAAGGCTCTTTATCAATAGTACCTTTACCACCTTGAATAGCATCACCCAAATCCAATACAAATTTATAAGTAGGTAATCCCCAAGGCTTACAATTATATCTTCCACCGGAAGTCAAGAACTCACCACCTTCCCACAACTGTATGGGGTTATCCTCACCATAAATCTGATGTTTATAGTCACGCTTTTGTACGACGATAGATTCATACAAACGGGGGTCACGTTTTTCGAAGATATCCTTCTGCGCGGGTCTTTGATTGTAATATTTCTGTCCATCGTAGTTCTTACCATCAGCCCACGGGAACATTTCCATCCACTCCAAGGTAGGAGCGATACCACCATCATGCCAGAAACCGCCAGGTTGGTTATCCCACTCCAACATATATACACGGTCATGTACTTCAAGCAGAGACTCTCTGTTACCACGGGCACGGTATGCCTTGCGGAAAGCAGCACGATAGCCAGCTTCATCGGGAGTAGTTGCCTCTTCCAACTGGTAATAGTTACCGTTGGCGGAGTTCATCCGGAAGAACTCTTCACACGCATCTACCACAGCTTCCCAACGCTTCACGTCGTAATTACCATACCACACCTGAAGGGCGTTAACAGCCTCCTGGGGCTCTTCAACACAATACGGAGTATCGCTATTGAAGATGGGACTTGCCACATAGTTCAACAATTTTGCCTTAATACCCAATGCCGAAGCTTTGGTAACACGTCCTGCCCAAGTAGCCAATTCTGAAGTGGGAATGTTCCACGGCAATTCAGGTTCGGCAATGGCTTCATCCAGCAAACGAACAACAAATGTTACGGTTTCCTCAATGGTAGAGCGCGGTTTCTCCAAGACTTCGTCTGCGGCGAGTGCATGATCAACGATAGGCAGACCACCAAAATTGTGAATACCGTCAAAATATTTACTTGCCATAATCACTTTCGCCTCGGCTTTGTAACGTGCCTTTTCCGCATCGGTCATATCGGGCACGCGGTCGACATTATCCAACAGCAAGCAACAGTCGCGTATGCCGGTCCAAATGCAACGAAAAGCTGTATTACTCATATTCTCCATCCCCCCCGATGTAATGTAAGCCGCACGGGCAACCAACCAGCCCGGGTTAGCGTTAGAGGCAGACAAAACACCTGTATAATGGAAACGCCCCATAGAGTCCCATCCCTCTTCAGAGTGCATGATATCGGACAAGGTTTCAAATTGTCCATTACCTGCATAACAATTCTTAAACGGAGTAAAAAGTCCCTCGTAGCACTGCCATAACAAATAATCGGTATATACCTTCTTGGAGAAAATAACATCTTCGTTCACGTCTTCTCCCGGAGCCTTCTCCAGAAACGCATTTCCGAACTTAATCTCGTCCACACAAGCTACACCCACGAAAGAGATGATCGTCAGCAGCAGTATGGATTTTATTGAATTTCTTTTTTTCATATACAATTATTTAGAAGTTAACTTTCAAGCCTAAATTAACAACACGCATCAGCGGGTATCTAAATCCAGAACCACCACCTGTATTTTCAGGGTCGTTGGCATCAAACGGAGTAAAAGTCAGCAAATTGGTACCGTTTAGGTAGAAACGCATATTCGTGGTTTTCGGCAACCAAGACTTGTTTCTCAGCGTATAGCCAATCTCCAAGTTCTTCAGACGGATATAACGGGCATCCTGATACCAAAGGTCGGAGTTAGCACGGTTCTGCTTCTCATTGGTAAAGGTAAGACGTGGCAGATGTCCACTGGGGTTATCCTCTGACCAAGAGTTATCATACACCCACTGCATCAAAGCGGAACGATGAGATTCACCGAAGGGATTACGGTAAGGACCTTGTAGGATACGGTTCACCTGGTCAGCTCCCGTCCACAACATAGTAAAGTCGAAATTCTTATAACGGAAATCGAAGTTCAAAGAGAATACATATTTTGGGTTATCCGTAATTTCAGAGTAAATCTGGTCGTACTCTTCCAAAATCAAACCGTCACCGTCCAAGTCAACATAAACAGCATCACCGTTCTTCAAATCAGGAACCAGCTGCTGAGGAATATCCGTTCCATAAGCGTTGCGGTAAGCCTCTTCAGTTACACCTTCCTCGTAAAGGCCGAAGAAAACATATCCACGACGGGCACCAATGGCATGACCGGTTGAATAGGTCCAGTCCGGAGAAACCACTCGGTCTTCGGTCAAACCTAATTTACGACCCATATAACTATCGGCTTTCACCAACTTGTCTTTACGCTTCAACTCAGAATATTCAAGAACCTTATTCTTGGCATAAGATACTGAGGGAGAGATAGTGAAAGAAAAGTCCTCGCCAATTTTGTCGGAGTAAGACAAAGTCACCTCATAACCGTGGTTTTTTACGCGACCATAGTTGATGTAAGAAGGACGGACAGCTGTAGGTGACTGAATCATATTCACGTTAGAAATCAGGATGTCCTTACGGTTCTCCTTAAACAGGTCAACATTCAAGCCGATTTTGTCTTTACAGAACTTCGCATCGAAACCTATGTTATACTTTACTGCGGTTTCCCAAGTTACATCAGGTGAAGAAGAAGACATCTCACGTGCCACGTTCAAAAAAGTATTGTTCGTGGTACCGAAGTTATAACCTTGGTAATCTTGCATGCTGGAGAAATATCCGTTCCAAATGCCCCATGCAGAAGGCAGGTAAAGGAAACGACGGCCTTGGCAGTTGTCGTTACCTACGGTACCGACAGATGCACGTATCTTCAAGTAAGAGATCACTGACTTGATGGGTTCCCAAAATTTCTCTTCAGAAATGCCCCAACCAACAGATACAGAGGGGAAGAAGCCGAAACGCTTGCCTTCGGCAAAGTTCTCAGAACCGTTATAACCCATGTTAGCATCGATCATATAGCGGTGCTTATAGTCGTAAGTGGCACGTGCAACCAAACCTACATAACCGTAGGGGATAGAAGTATAAGAACCGGGGTAGTAGGTCTTAGACTGGTTGTACAGCAACAAAGCGCCTACGTTATGGTAGCCAAACGTGCGGTTGTAGTTGAAGCTTGCCTCAGCATACCAGTCACGGTTAGACCATGCAGACTCACTATAACCCGGATTCCAGTAGTCACCGGAACGTTGATAAACGACTTCGCCATTCTCTGTGAGATAAGGACGGAAAGAAGCAGGCTTACCACATGTACGGTTCTTTGTTTGCCCATAAGAAGAGTTGTAAGAAGCCTTTACACGGAAATCCAATCCCTTGGTCAGGAAATCCATGTTCAATTTGTAGATGATATCGGCATTCAACACGTTAGTAGAGGAAAAAGTATAACCCTGACCATAGAACGTGTCCAAACCGTCAATACCGCTCACGATATTTTCAAGACCCGTCGGGTCGATAAGATCTCTATTAGCGAGTACCCATCTGCCATCTACAATACCGGCACCGGAGAAAGGTTGCGCATCCATCAAATAGACAAAGATACGTTCCTCCGAACTGCTAAGACTGTGCTTGTTCTCAACACGACCACCAAGGTTGATGGAGAGTTCGTGATATTTACCTAAAGAAAGGTCCAAGTTAGCACGGTAGTTGTAACGTTTGTATGAGAAGTTGGTGTTAGGATCCTTGTCGAAAGTACGGAACAAACCATCTTGGTCGAGGAAACCAGCTGACACGAAATAGCGTGCCACCTGGTTACCACCCGATACGGATATGTTGTGCTGGCTCTGCAAAGCACGGTCTTTCATCACATAGTCTATCCAATCGATGTCCGGATAGAGAAGCGGATTATCGTGATTCTTAAAGTGATCGATAATAGCAGGCTGGAAAGCCGGTTGATTACCGTCCGAAATACGGGCGTTGTTATAAGCGGTAGCATAGGTATAGGAGTTCGCCATATCAATAAAGTTGGTCACACTCTGTACACCCCATGAGGTAGATGCGGATACTTTAGTTCTACCGACTTCACCACGCTTGGTGGTTACCAAAATAACACCGTTAGCACCACGCACACCATACACAGCGGTAGCGGATGCATCCTTCAACACGGTGATGTCGGCAACCTCATTCGGGTCAATCTGCGTGAACGAACGTTCTACACCGTCCACCAAAATCAAAGGCGATGAACCATTGAATGAAGATTGACCTCGAATCAAAATCACAGGATCATCAGCACCGGGAAGACCTGAATACTGTACCGTAGAAAGCCCCGGCAACTTACCGGAAATGGCGTTACCCAAAGATGCTGACGGTGACTTCAGCAATGCTTCGTTATTAATACTTGACATAGAACCTGTAACCGAGACTTTCCTCTGTTGTCCGTAAGCTACGACAACGACTTCGTCCAGATTTTGAGCCTCTGGCTCCATCTCTATGTTCAGTTTTTTAGCTCCGTTTATGGAGATTTCTTGACTTTTATATCCGATATAAGAAATCGACAAAACACTATTCTTCGGAACAGAAAGCGAGAAATTACCGTTTACATCGGTAACTACTCCGGTTGATGTTCCTTTAACCAATACTGATACACCTATCATTGTTTCTCCTGTTTCATCGGTAATGATACCATGTACATTAATGTTCTGTGCGGAAACCGCTTGGATTATCAAGCCTAAGAAAAGAATGATAAGCCACTTTTGTAGCATATTCCTGTTTTTCATCAGCGTTAAGATTAAATGTAACTACTCAGATATCCACGATACCTTAATTCATTGATTATCAATATAATTTATTAAAGATTCTAATAAATTGAGTCTAATAAGACTCAAAACGAAGCATATTACTAATTATACCACATTAAATGATAGCAAGTCTGTATAACTGAGTAGTTACGATTAAATATTATAACATTAAATTTAGATAAAAAATATAGTTTTCATAATACTCGTTTAATTCACTTTACTTTCTTTCATTACCCCACAATTTAGAGCCATTGCCGAAGTTCTTTCTCCACTCATGTCTCCAACGATGCATATCTTGGTCACGGATGAATGGTTTCGGTGCTCTGTCGGCCTTAGTCGGAGCGGCAGGTAACTCATGAGCCTCGGACTGATACCAGTAAGCGACACTGCTGAGATCTAGAGTCAAGTTGTTATTATGTCCATGCTCGATAGAACCTTTGAGAGAGGTGTTGAAGTAGATGGGGTCGGCAATAAAAAAACGGTAAGCGTGCGTTCTTCCTAACCAACCGTTGTCACGGTTCACACGGGCATAGCCGTAGTAAGGATGCGTAAAGATGCTTGCCGGACACCAAGAAGTGTTAAAGAAGTCTTCCGTTCCCGTACCTCTCAAGGCTTTCTTCGGTTCACCATCGATGATAATTAGGTCATCGCCTTCGCCATACCACATAGGCGACGGACAGTGGATATAGTAGTTGATACCTACAAAGTGTCCTTTACCTTTAATATCAGCAAACAGATAGTTGTTGGCACCATCTACATTGCAACCCGGAGTGCCAACCAACCCCCACTCGGTTTCGCCTTCGGGGAGAGCGTCGGTTGTCTCGTGGTTGAACCAAGCGTGAAAACGTCCTGAATTGGCAGGTAACTTATCCATCTCGGTGTAGTCCACATAGTAGTAGAGGTGAGTCAAGGGCTCATCACTCTGGTTCTCAATCTCCAGACGTGCGCCCTTCTCGAAAGGCATCTGGAAATAGCAGGCAAGCCCCGTACCATCTCTTGGACCAACTGCCAATGGCAGAGAGATGAACTCATATTTCTCGTCCCAACCGTTTCCGAAGAAGGCAGCGATAGGAGCTTCTACAGAGGGATACTTGTTTCCATCCCAATAAATACGGAATATAAGATCGTTTCTCATGATGCTTGTCGGAGCGATGGTAAACCAAATGTGGTTGATGACACCTGTTCCGGGAATTTCCACGCTCCATTTTTCTCCCGGCTTAAACTGCCCTACGCAGTCACCGTTATTACCGGTTTTATCGGCACTGCTTATCCGACGGCTACGTAATCCGTCTTTGACTGTGGTCAGACTTCCTAATTCTCCTCTATCAATCTGAGCCGAACCATCAATAGTCAGAGCGGACAAGCTTATTAAAGTTGTTAAGAATAAAAATACTTTTTTCATGATATTTTGTTTTTAAATTATAAGTTTTCTACATACAATCCCCACTTTCCTGTTTTCTAGCAATGAAGAAACCATAATAGGCAATCACTGCAAAAGCGATGGCCGGTACAACATATGCAGCCATAATACTACCCGTCTGGTCGGAAACAATACCCTGGATTTGAGTCAGAACAGCAGCACCGGCAATAGCCATTACCATGAATGAACCACCGATTTTAGTGTCATTACCCAAACCTGTAAGACCGAATCCGTAAATGGTCGGGAACATCAATGACATACAGCCGGAAATACCCATCAGGCAATAAACTCCGAAACTTCCCTTACCGAACATGGCGCCCAAACAGCACATTACAGCAAGAAGGGCAAGACCTATCAAAAGTTTATAGGCTTTCACATACTTCATCATTGCAGTACATACAAATCTCATGATCACAAAAAGAATGAGTGACATGATATAGTAAGTGGCCGCAGCCTGTTCCGCCGTACGCGGCAGTAAGTCATCCAATCCGAGCCATTCGCATCCGTTATAGAATGCGGCGGCCACCGGTTCCACACCGCGCAATGCGTTGACAACGGCCTCCGCAGAGGCTGAGTCACCTAAAGAAGCCAATACACCATCAAAATTAAGTTGTTGCATAGCATAACGGATGACGAAAGACCATACGGCTATCTGTGCACCAATATTGAAGAACTGTGCAACCACCCCCCATACATAATTCCTGTTCTTTATCAGGCGACGGAGAGTAGCAGTAAATTCCACCTTTTCCCCTTTCTCACTGAGGTTCGGCATCTTGGTAAACCGGATAGCAAGCAGAAGCACCAACATCACCAGACCAAGTACCACATAAGCCGTAGTGACAGCACTCAGCTCCTGTCCCTGGATGGCAGCTAACTCCTCAGCCGGAAGTTGAGCACGCTCTGTCGCCGTCATTCCATTCAATTGTGAGAGGATGAAAATCTGACTGATTACTACTCCCGTAATTGCCCCGAACGGATTGAAAGCCTGCGACAGATTCAGACGGCGTGTTGCAGTACTTTCAGGACCGATTGCCAATACATAGGAATTGGTAGATGTCTCCAGGATTGAAAGCCCGGCAAAGAGAACAAAGATTGCAAGCAGATACATAAAGAAGCTGAAATCAACATTCACTCCCGAACTGAGCATGGCAGGATAGAACAGCAAGGCCCCAAAAGCATACAGCCCAAGTCCCAGCATTACACCTGATTTATAAGTATACTTCTTGATGAACAAGGCACCGGGAACAGCACAGCATCCATATCCTAACAGATAGCACACCACTTGTATCCAGGCCGTCTTCGAATCACTCATACTCATGATGCGCTTGAAAGCCGCAAGCATGGTATCCGTAAGATTGTTCGGCACAGCCCAGGCAAAAAAAAGTGTGGTGAGCAGGATGAACGAGAAGAGGATCCCTTTCGGTATTATCTTATTCGATTCCATACGAATTCTCCTATTTTTTATATAATTACCCTATTGAAACTTTGTCTTGATTACATTCAAATCCGCTCCGAACAATTTTTGCACGATGGGAGCCAGTTGCTCATCCTTCCCCTGTATATGGATTACTTTCTGTGTATGGACCAACGATGCGCCGGGAGCCAATTCTGCGCCGGGTGAGGAAGTCTCGATTTCATAGAAAGGCCCCATGATAGAGCCGTCTTCTACCGGACCGTCATTATAAGAATTGATTACATCACCAGCAAACGGATCTTCCTGAGGCCCCCATTGACCGTTTACATAAATTGAAGGGGTTTCGGGAAGACTGCACCACAATATGGTGAGCACGCCCTTCGATGAATCATAGCTTCCGCATAAATCCGTTGCGCGTGAAGCCGGCAATCCCAGTTTGGAGCGATAGAGCCCGTCAATCTTGAAATAGATGATGCCGTTTTCCTTTATCAGCCTATCTGCAGGAATCTTGCCAAAATATTCGTCATTTACGATAACCCCTTCAGCATTCTCCTTATAAGGAATGAATACAGTAGTGGTCGGCGTAGGATTAAAACAACCGAGCATCCATACAGATACCAGTCCGCCTTCTTTTGTCCACGCATTGTCCCCCGTATTGGTAATCTTATTCTCGCTCTTGTAAGCCACCATCTTCATGTCGTCTGCAAGTTCGATGTCAAAGTCCGCAGCCACTTCACCGGCATCCATCAACGATACAGTACGGTCAATATTCATATCAAAAGCAGTACCGGAAGCATTTGTCAAACGAGTATCTTTCACAAAACGGATGCTGCTGTTGTCTTGTGACTTAATGTCAAAAGCTTCAGTATCAAGTACCGGAGGAACTATCCAATTATCATAAACCT